>ERZ773138.3336-NODE-3336-length-10416-cov-3.569926_pt1 | contig 10416 bp, 13 predicted proteins | sample MGYA00511114_ERZ773138 | MGnify/ENA primary metagenome ERZ773138 (study PRJEB29015, sample SAMEA2737805) | human gut metagenome | biome: human gut; feature: human-associated habitat; material: faeces | place: China | collected 2012 ...
TAAAAGTTCCGTCAGCTTTTCCCCAAAAAAATCTGGCTTGCGTATTGGCATGACCAGCTTCCTCCCAACTCAACTCATAATATTCTATTTTATAACTATTGGCTGTTTCAGAACAGTACAATTCATTAGTCTTTTTATCAACTACCGTTCCTTCTATTCCCGAATTTGGCTCTTCATAATTATCATACTCAAAATATCCGCAAGAAGATAACATAAAGACCATCAAGCACGATAATATATATAATCTACTCATATTTTAACATTTTAATGATTAATTATAATATGGATTTTGTATCAATTTTTGGTTTTTTGCAATTTCACTATCTGGAATTCTCTCGTAATACATTTTCACATCAAATGTATAACGTTGGTCATTAGCATCAACCACTTTAAAAATATACGTATTGTCTCTAAGATCGAAGTAAGGAGATAACCCTGTATAACGTTTTGACTCCATCTCTTTATCAGCGATCCTCCAGCGTCTTAAATCCCAATACGTATGATTTTCAAAAGCCAATTCAATTCTACGTTCATTACGAACTTTATCAATGGTCAAATCAGAACTATTCAAAGTTTTTACACCTGCCCGATCACGAATATCATTTATCCATATCAAAGCATCATCCAAGTGTTGTCCCATTTCTACCGCAGCTTCAACACCGTTCAATAAAACCTCAGCATACCTCATGTCAATCCAATGATGTTCGCAATAATTTTCTTTCAACTCCTCTTTCGGCAAACTCTCATCCAAATATTTACGAACATAGAATCCTGTTCCATTACCGGAATATTTAGCAATTCCACTCTTTCCTGTAACATGATAGACTTTTCCATCTATATCCGTATATGTAGATGATTCCCAGTTTTGACCTACTGTATTAATCTCAGTACCATCTCTTTTTATTATCCCTCCTTGTATATCACATTTTTCATTTTTTGTATACTATTATGAATAGAAAAATTCTTTTATTCTTTCTAAAATATTTTTTAATATATTCTCATCTGATTTTGTGTCAATACTACTTGATACTGTTTTAGCAAATGGTCTTGCTGCTATATATCTTACTAACGCATAACTTGTTCTATATGTTGGTCTTATAGTACTTATTAATCTACCTGTTGAAATTTTTACAGGTATATTTAATGTTATTTTACCTGCTACATCACTTTTGTTTATATTTATTATTCCTTGACCTGTTAAAATAACATTATTTATTTTTGATTTAATTCCTTGATTTGTTACATCTTTATTTATTATTGAAAATATTTCTTCTATTCTTGCTTCTATTATTTCTATTAGTTCTGAACTTTTTATTATTTTATTTTTATTATTGTCTTTACATGTATTTAAAATAATATCATTATCATTATCAATAAATGATTTTAAGGCTAGTCCATATTGTCTTTTTAATTTATCTGCTTCTTCCTCAGTAATATTTAGTACTACTGCAATATCATTAGTTATATTATCTCCCCCAACAGGTATAGAATTTGTATATATAAATGAATTTCCTTCAAAAACTCCTATATCTGTGTTTCCTGCTCCTATATCCAACAACATTATATTATCATGCATTTCATTTTTATCTAATATCAAATTTCTTTCTGCTAATGTTATTGGTACTATTCCATCTATTTCCAATCCTGCTTTTTTAAATATTGATGTTAATTGTCTTACAAAATCTTTTTCAGCTAATATTACTTGTGCATCTATTGTAAAACTTGCACTTAAACTTCCTACCGGATCTGACACAACAGTTCCATTTTCCAATGTTATTTTATCTGGCACTATATCTATTAAGGTTTTTCCTTCTGGTATTTCTATATCTTTTACTTGAATTATTGCATTTTGTACATCTCTTACTGATATTCCTGAATATTTGTCCTTTACCTCTTTTGTTATACTGTTTTGTACTATTGTTACTTGCTTTCCAGGTATTGTTACATATGCAGAATTTATTTTTAAATTTGTTTCTTCTTCAGCATCTTTTATTGTTTTGGCAAGACTTAAAGTTATTTCATCTTCATTAATTATTTTTCCTTTTTTTAGTCCACTACATTTATATGATGTATTACTGATTATCTCAATTTGACCAAAATTATTAACTTCTCCAACAACTGTTGCTACTTTTGTTGTTCCAATGTCTACACCAACTATAATATCACCGATTGCCAAGTTAATTCCTCCATTTTTTTGTTTCATTTTTCATAACGTATTTATATTACATTTTTTATAAAATGTCAATACCAAATGTTATATTTTTGTAATCTTTTTGTAATATTGTTGTAATATTATTTTTTCTTAAATTTCGCTGTCCATTTTTCCACATAGTATCTTCTAATTATTCCTAAATTACTAAACATTCTCCATACAAATACTACTATTGCTGCCAAATATATGTCTACATTTAACTTTTGTCCTAGTATTGTCAATAATATTGCCAAAATTGCATTTCCAAAAAATCCTGATATAAAAATTTTTATATCAAATTTCTTATTTATTACTGATGCTATTCCTCCAAATACAGAATCCAATGCAGCTATTATTGCTATTGCCAAATAACTTGAATATGTATATGATATTGTAGGAGCATTTATTCCTATAATTGCCCCTAATAAACAGCCAATTATTATTGCTATAAAAACCATTTTATTCACTTTCCTTCCATAATTAATCTTCTTTTATATATTTTGATGTTAAATCTTTATTATATTTTTTTATTTGTATTTTATTAGATTTGGTAATTGTAACTGTATGTCCCAATTTTTCTAATTTATCACATTCTCCACCATTTCCTGATATTGCACCTTCTAAGTATGTTTGATTACCTATTGCCTTAATAACATAAGGAGAAACTACTCTTTGTTGATTTACCCTTATGACTGTATTTTCATTTACAGATACTATATCTGTCATATTTATTATTCTTTCATCATTAATAGATATTGCCTCTGCTCCTGCTTCTTTTAATTCATTTACAATCATATTTAGATTATCTGATGTTATCCCAGCTTCTGCATCTTTATTTTCCTGTAATGTTATTGTAATACCTTGACCTTCTACATCTGTTCTTCCTAAAACCAAATTAACTTGCTCTAATTCATTTTTTACTAATCCTTCTGTTTCTTCTTCTGTAGCTTCAGTTTTATTATATTCTTCTAATTTTTTAGTTTTTTCTTGGTATTGATTTTCTGCTTCATCATATTTTGCCTTCCAGTTTGCTAACTCTGTTCTTAATTCATCTTCTCTCATAACTTCTAATTCATTTATATCTGTCTGATTTACCATTTTAAATTGCATAAACATTACAGTTGCTAATGCTAAACACGCAATTCCTATTGTTATAGTAACTGTTATTTTTCCTTTTTTTATTGGTTCCAAATGCCACTACTTCCTTTCTCAATATTTACTTTTTCTCAATATTTCTATTTTTCTTCTACACTTTTCGCATATTTATAATTTATAATTCCTGAATATTTAGGTATTGTTATATTATTAGATTTTTTTAAATCAACACCTATACTTGCACTTTTCATATATGATAAATATCCTCCTGCTCTATTCAAGTTCGCCAAGTTTTCTGGCAATCCTATAGCTTTTATTACAAATGGTGAACCTATTTTTTGACCATTTACTGTTATAATATTTCCACCACATTCAATAGAAGTTGTTGGAACTACTCTTTGCTCATTTACTGATATTGCCTCTGCTCCTGCATTTTTCAATTCATTTATTATATAATATATATCCAAATAATGAACTATCAATGAGCTTACATCTAATACACTACTTGCATCTAACTTACTATCTGTTAATGTTATTATTATTCCTGGTCCAGTTACTTCCGACGTACCTATTATCTTGTTTCCAGCTTTTATTTGATTTTTTGCTTCTTCTAAATTTGTATTTTTAGATGATGCTTCTTCTATTTTTGTTTCCAATTCACAATCTAGTTTTTCTATTTCTTTAATTTGATTTTCATATTTTTCTTTATATTTTAATACTTCTGCTCTTAAATTATTTTGATCATAATTCTGTCCTACTTTCGTACTGTATTGTTTTACTGTCCTTATCTGAATACATATTCCAAGTGTAAGAGCTAAACACATTACCCCAAACACTATCCCTGTTTTTGCTTTTTTATCCATTTAACTCACTTCCCTTTCAAGGATAAAATTTAAAATATATTTTATTTTTACATTGTATTAAAAAAAATATATACTATACTTTTTGTTTAAATCGTGGTTTGAATTTATCATTCAAATCACCATTTACATATATTTCTCCTTCTATCCCTTTATTATCTTTCATTATTGCTTGTACCCATAAAATTTTATTATTTAAGTTTGTATCATTTCCTAAATATATTTTTTGTTTTTCTTCTTCAACATACATTGTATACTCTAATCTATCTGTTATGTCTATGCTTGTTATTTTTTGTTCTATTTCGTTATTTTTCCAAATTTTTGTTATTGTTATTGCTGTTTCTAATTTTTCTAAATCTTCTTTATCCAATCTATTTCCTGGTACTATCTTTTCTTCTGATGTTTTGGCACCTTGTATAACTGGCAAATCTAGTTTTTCTTGTGATATTTCTAATATATATCCTTGATTATTTATATAAGCATATCCATTCATAAATTCTATATTAAAAGTTCTTTCTCTTTCCTCTACTTGTATTTCCACTTTATTTGGTAATTTTCTTTTAACTTTTGCCGTTTCTACATAAGGATTAGTTTTTACATTTTCTACAACTTTCTTATTAAAAAATTTGAATATATTCTGTTCTTTACTCAATTCAGATATACTTACTATTGTTTCTGAACTTACTATATTATTTCCTGTTACATTTATTTCCTTTATATTAAATATTGGTGAAACTAAAGCAAATGCTGTTCCTCCTGATATTATACATATAATACTTGTCCATTTTAAAAATCTTTTTATTTTTCTTTTTCTCTTTTGTTTTATCCTTTCTTGTTTATCAAATTGTTTTTGTATTTCTTTTCTTTTAGCTTGGTTATTCTTATTTGTCATTCCAATTACAGTTTCTGTATCAAAATCAAATTTTTCCTCTATCTTTGATTTTTCTTTATTCATTTGTTTTATTCTTTTTTCTCTTTCTTTTATCTTTTTTTTATCTACATTATTTAGTCTATCTTGTTCTAGTTGGAATTCTTGTTCATAATACATATTTATTTTATTATCTGAATGTTTTGATTTTTTTGTTTTCATTTTTCATTCCTCCTTTTTAGACTAAATTTTTCCTATTTTTTCACTTTTTCTATTTTAACACATATATAATACTTTTTTCTAGACCTTTTAAGATTTTTTTTAAAATTTTTTGAGGTACCTTTATACAAGATACCTCATTATTATACTATACTTATAATACTTCTGAAATTTCTATATTTCCACCTAAAGCTCTTATTTTTTTATCAAAATCTTCATAGCCTCTCAATATATACTCTATATTTTCAACAACTGTTGTTCCTTTTGCAGATAATCCAGCCAAAACTAATGCTGCACCACCTCTTAAATCTGTTGCTTTTACAGTCGCTCCATATATCTTCCTAACACCTCTAATTATTGCACTTTTTCCCTCAACTATAATTTTCGCACCCATTTTATTTAATTCTTGTACATACTTATATCTATTTTCAAATATGTTTTCTACTACTACTGTTGTACCCTTTGCTATTGTAAATGTTGCCGCCATTATTGATTGCATATCTGTTGGAAATCCTGGATAAGGCATTGTTTTTATATCTATTGCCTTTAATTTCTTTGGACTTATTATTTCTATTATTTCTTTCTGTATTTTTATTTCACATCCTGCTTCTTCTAATTTTGCAATTACTGGTGTTAAATAATTTGAATTTACTTTTTCTAATTTAATTTTTCCACCTGTTATTGCTGCTAAACACAAAAATGTTCCCGCTTCTATTCTATCTGGCATTACATTATAACTTATCTCTTTTAATTTTTTAACACCTTCTATTTCTATTTCATTTGTGCCAGCTCCTTTTATTTTAGCTCCCATTTTATTCAAAAAATTCTGTAAATCTATGATTTCCGGCTCTCTTGCAGCATTCGTTATTATTGTTTTACCTTCTGCTAGCACACTTGCCAATATTGCATTTTCTGTTGCTCCTACACTTGGAAAGTCAAAATCTATTTTACTTCCTATTATTTTTTCTGTACTACATGTTATATTCCCATAATTTTGGTTTATATGAATTCCTAATTTCTCAAATGCTTTTAAATGCAAATCTATCGGTCTTGATCCAATTTCACAACCTCCTGTTTGTGATTGTTTGTGGGTACATAAATTTCAAATGAAATGCTAAGCCTCCGTTTTCGTACAGTTCTTTATACATTGTTTCTGTTAAATTGTATTCTTTTTTTGTTTCTGGTGTTATCTCTTGTGAATCAAACACTACTATTTTATCAAATAGCCTTGATAATTCTTCTTTTGTTAATCCATTTTTCTTTATATCATTTATTGCTTTAAATATTAAATCTTCTTTATCTTCTAATTTGTTTAGTGTATTGAATTTACCTTCCGCTTCTTGCAATTTTTCTTTTTCATATTGTATCTTCTTTTCTAATTCCTGTTTTTTATCTTTATATATAAATTCTGGAATTAAGTCATTTAACTTATCTTCATATACTTGCTTAAATTGTTTTTCTAACTTTTCTAATGTTTGTTTTGATTTATTTAAATCCTTTTCTAGAGTTACCTTATTTGTACTTATAGCTTTTACATTGTCCATTACAAAACTTTTAAATTCTGGATTGCTTATTAAATTATCTATATATGCATTTACTATTTGATCTAAATATTCTATTCTTATTCTATGTGGTCTACAACCATAGTCTTTTCTGATATCTTCTTTGATTGCTCCTTCATTGCTATATTTTTTGCACAAATAGCTATCTGGTCTTTTCCTTGTACCACTTGTACCTTTTCTTTTATACATTGGAGTTCCACATCTTCCACAATATAAAAGTCCTGAATATAAATTGTTTTCTGTATCTACAAACTTAAATCCATTATTTATTTTATCACTTTCTTTTTTTCTTTTTTTTCTAATTTTTTGAACTTTCTCAAATAATTCTTTATCTATAATTGGTTCATGATGATTTTCTATTATAGTCCATTCCTCTGGCGACTTTACTCTTGTTTTCTTTGACTTAAAACTTAATTTTTCCGTATGCCCGTCCTACATAATCTCCAATATATCTTCTATCATCTAATATTCTTACTATATGCTGTGCTTTCCAATTGGCTGTTTGTTTTGCATTCGCAAAATTTCTCGATTGTGATGGTGTTGGAATTCCTTTTTTATTTAATGACTTTGAAGTTACGAGTTTTATCAGCATCAATATTGGGATGTTGTTTGAGATATCCCGCAATTAAATTACAGGCGACTTTGCAACTTTTAGAATATAATTCAAATATTTCTTGTACTACTGGAGCTGTTTCTTCATTAATTACTAAAATTTTTCCATCTTTGTTGTATCCATATATCGCTTTAACAAGTAAATCTCCTTCTTCTATTTTGTGCCTTAAATTTCTTCTTATATTTTTACTATCATCTCTTGCTCTTCTTTCATTAAACCATGCATACAAGCCAAACATTTCCTCATTGTATTGTTCATCTTCAAATATTATTTCTACACCTTGTTCTTCAAGATATTCTACAAAATCTAATGCTTCTTTTTGATTTCTTCCAAGCCTCGCAGAGTTTTTGAAAACAATAACATCTATTTCTTTATTCTTCGCTCTTTCTCTAATATCATCGAATCTGCTAAAGTCTGTTCCACTTTTGTCATCATCCATTATAATATCTACTATATTTGTATAACCATGACTTTTACAATATTTAACTAGTAAGTCTCTTTGTGTTTCTATTCTTTCATAGTTTTCTCCATAGTCGTCTCGACTTTCTCTACAATATATTACCACTCTTTTCTCTTCATTAGATTTTTTCATAGATTACCTCCATTTTTGTAATGTATCAATAACATTTAATATGTGTTATATTTTATTGTTGCTATTATATATAAAAAGTTCTAAAATTTCAAGATTTTTCTTAAAATTTTAGAACTTTTTTAGATGGCTACAATTTGCATCCATATCAATTTATCTAGCGCCTCATACCATTTCGACAATGCTTTATGTTGTCAGCAAAACATTCTTTTATTTCAATTGGTAACAATTTGTTACCAGTTGGTTCCCATAACTAACCAACCGAATTTTTTTGTTATTTTAATCTTTTTTGTCCTTTACTTTTATTTGTTTCTGTTTCTCTTTTTCAATTTGCTTTGCACTTTTGCTTGGTGTAGGTAAATCTTCAGGCATTGTACCTCCAATTCTTTTTATAGTTTGTCTAACTGCTTGTCCTACATTATGATGAGTCTTACAAGCATCATTTTCATTATTTATATTTTTGTTTTTTAGAACTTCATCAGTTTGTGTAATTCTAAATAAATTAGCTGCAAGTTCTGTACTACTCATATAATCTAATATATCTTCTTTTTCTGATATACCTTTTCTGTTTGCAATATCTTTAGCTGTTTCTCCATTATATAATCCTCTATAGCCATAATTATTAAATTTTCCGTAATTTCTTACACCTGCTAATTTTGCAGTATTAAATAAATACTTGTTTTTATCTTTTACATTTTGTCTTGTATATAATCTTTTTTCATCTTCACTTAATTGTTCATATTCTTGCCTTGTTATTTCTTGTTTTCTGGTTTGTACAGCAAAATACGTTTGAGCAAGTGCTATTGCTTTTTTTCTACTATCTCCATTTTGTGCAATTAAGTAACAAGCATATCTAGTCAACTTTACATCATCAACTTCCATATCTGCATTATTTCCAACTTTTAACACCCTCCCGACGTCGGCAAAGTGTTCTTCTTCCGCAATATCACTACCTTTGCAGGCTTCTTTTGCTTTATTTATTACATTTTTAAAATTTCCCCATTTACTATATTCTAACATGGTCATTAATTCTCTAGCATACCAAAATTCTACTCCATTCTCATCTCTATGTTTAATACTTTCAAAATCTTTTTCTGTTTTATTTACTAAATCACTTCCCATATTGAAACTCCTTTCTTTAATTTCATATATATTCAATTTATCTTTCTCTTTAGTTTCGAACTTGCAAATTAACTTTTCTAACATTCTAATTCAATTATCACTTCAAAATTATAATAATCAATGTTTCTTTTAATCAGTCTATTTCCTTCATTTTGAACTGACAAGTATTCCTTGTTAGTTCGATTTTTTCTAATTTATTATATTTATATCATATCTTCAACTATCTTTCAACACTTTTACGAATTTTTGTTCTTGCTTTTACTTATATTTTTCTTTTATCCTATCTGAAATAATATCGGTGAATACCTGTTTATAATCTTCATTTTCACCAATATTTGACTTAGGACATATAAAAACTGCAAATGGTAATTTGTCTTTTGCTTTTTTATTCATATTTGTATCTTTATTGTTCCTTTTTTCCAGAGTATCCACCTACCTTTCCATTTTTAATTATATTGTTATATTGTTTGTACTTATTACTAAAGACTTATATAAAAACTGTAAGCGGTAACTTAAATACCCATATGAGATTTGCCCTCATTCCGCTTCTTGCGAACTACCCCTTTACATCATGTTAGCCAGGCAGAAGTTTCATTATATGTCTTACAGATTGTTATTCAATTTTCAATGTACTATATTACAAATAGAAAATAAGTATTATAAAATATTATTTTCTATATTGATAATCCGATTATAAGGTGCTAAAATAGTATTGTAAATAGATTTTTACAAGTCTATAGATAACTTAAAAATTAAAATAACTATATTCTATTTTTCAAATGGAGGAAATGCTTATATGGTAAGTAATTTTGCAATTAACAATAATAAAATTATACTAAAAAATACTCGGAGAATATTTTGGTGCTTTAGGAAATTTTGAATACAATATTGGAGATAAATTATATGAATTTGCTATAATGAATTATGAAGATTTTGATAAATTAAGAGAAATGTATACACAATTAATAGAACTTGTATGTACTGCTAAAGAAGCAGATACTATGGATGAAAAATTGGATTGTTTCTTTAAAATGTTTCAAATAGTTAAAGCATGTTTAGAATTTTCACCATATACACATTTCTATACTCAAGTTTTAATTGATTTAATTGTAAAAACATATAATACAAAAGTATTTAGGACAGATTTACTGTTTAAATCTCAAATTGGAGTTTTTATTGAAAATCCCAAATATTATGCTAAAGAACTTTATGAAGATTTAGAAGAAAACCCATATACAATAGAACTTATACTACACGAATTTACTGATAATATTGATAAAATTTCAGATAAAAAGCA
>ERZ773138.3337-NODE-3337-length-10415-cov-35.962548_pt1 | contig 10415 bp, 6 predicted proteins | sample MGYA00511114_ERZ773138 | MGnify/ENA primary metagenome ERZ773138 (study PRJEB29015, sample SAMEA2737805) | human gut metagenome | biome: human gut; feature: human-associated habitat; material: faeces | place: China | collected 2012 ...
CTAGTATGACAGAGTTAAGACAATCAATGATCCTATTCTTCCGCGTAATCGTCTGTGCAGCCTTCTTCCTGATGATGGCAGAACTGCTCTCATCCTGCGAGCATAAGGACCTCTGCTACGACCATCCCCACCGAGAGACTGTGGAGGTGAAGTTCGACTGGAGCGAAGCTCCCGATGCCAATCCTGCCACCATGAGTCTCTATCTCTATCCTGAGAATGGAGGTGAGCCTATCAGATACGAGTTTACGGATAAGAAAGGCGGAACCATCTCTGCGGATGCTGGAGTCTATCGTGCCATCTGTGTAAACAGTGACAAGGAGACGCATCGTATCAAAAACAAGGAACAGTTCAATACGTTCGAGGTTACTTCGGCTGAAACACGAGCTCTCCAGGGCTTGCTTGCTGCTATGGCAAAGGCTGAGCCACGTGCCAGGGGCGCAGAAAAGGAGCGAGTGATGCAGGGACCGGCAATGCTCTATAGCGCCCATGCCGAGCGAGTGGTCATCAAGCCGGCAGGTGAGATGAGTACCATTACGATGAAACCCAAACCGAGAGTGAAGTATTTCACCGTAGAAATCAGGAACGTGGAGAATATCCGGAGCGTGAAGGCGATGAGTGCCAGCTTGTCTGGACTCTCTGGCGGATGGCTGGCTGGTATCGATCAGCTGTCATCAGAGAGGGTTACCATTCCGTTTGCACTTGAGTTGGATCCTAGTCTTACCATCGTCAGGGGCAAGGAAAACCTCTTCGGTCACTGTCTGGACTTTTCTGCCAAGCATGTACTGATGGTTTATGCGCAGCTCACCGACGGCAGCAACTGGTTTTACGAGGTGGATGTTACCGATCAGGTTCACGCTGCCGATCAGGAAGAGGGTGCTCCTATCAGGATTGAGTTGGATAAACTGCCATTCCCTGAGGCTATACCTGGTGGCTCTGGTGTGCAGCCGAGCGTGAATAAGTGGAACGAGGTTTATATCGATATCAACGTATAATCATTTTTTGGTTATCTCATAGGTTTATCTATCATTAAGATTCATATAATCGATATTATTATAACAATTTATTTATTAATTATTTAAAGAAAACAGTTATGAAAAAAAGTGTTTTATTAATGGCAGCAGCTACTGCTATTGCCTTGTCTTCATGCTCTTCTGAAGAGACTAAGGATGTTGCGAAGAGCTCTAATATCACCTTCCGTAGTACTGTAGGCTTGAACAGCCGTGGAACTGAGGCAACAACAGATAATCTCAAGAATATCTGGGTGAGTGCATGGGCTGATAATGACCCGGTATTTAATGCTGAGCAGTTTACAAAGAAAGCTGGTACAACAGAGTTTCGTAGTGTAGGTGGTCCTTGGTTCTGGGAGAAGGATAAGGGTTATACCTTTATGGCGTTTGCTACTGGTAAGGAGGATAAGGCGAACTTAAATCCTACAATTACCAAGGATAACATTACTTTGGCTGATTACACTCCAAGTGCAAATCTTGCAGATCAGTTGGATTTGCTTACAGCTCAGGGAACTGGTAATAAGGCTAATAACGAAATTACAGGAGCATCATTGACTTTCGACCATATTCTTTCCCAGATTCAGATCAAGGTGAAGAATACAAATGAGAATGTAAAGTACACTATCAAGGGTGTTCGTATCTCTAATGTAAAGGGTAAGGGTAATTATACATTTACCCCAGCAAATAACCAAAATAAGCACGCTTGGGATAATCTTAGTACACCGTCGCAGTATGTCCTTGCTCAAGATGTAGATATCACCCTCGATGTAAATAATAAAAACGTTACAGATTTGCTCACTGCTACTAACAGCGCTATGCTTATCCCACAGGGTATCACAGCATGGGATGGTCTGGCTCCTAATCAGGTAGGTGCTACTTTCGCGAATGTTAACGGTTCTTACATTTCTCTCTTGATTAATGTTCAGAAGAAGAATGCTGCTGGCGTTTGGGAGCAGGTTTATCCAAAAGCCGATGCGCTTAATGATAAATCCGCTTGGACTGCTGTAGCTATCCCTGCTGTAACTTGGGTAAATGGTAATAAGTATATTTACACTCTCGACTTGAGTGCGGGTGCAGGTAAGGTAGATCCTGTAGAGCCAGGTGACAATTGGGTTGATGGTAAGGATCCAGGAAAGGGTGAGGATATTCTCGGTAAGCAAATCTTCTTCAATGTTACTGTAACTCCATGGGACGATAAGAGTGTTAATGTCCCAATGTAAATATTGAATATACCAGATTATAATTTTAGAATTGGAGGGTATTCGGCTCACGAGAGAGTCTGAGATCGGAACCCTCCGATTCTTTACCCTTATTGGCGTAAAAAGAATTTAAAGAAAACTATATGATGAGAAAAACTTATAAATGCAGTTTGTTGGCACTCAGTGTACTCGCATCCTTTACGTCATGTTCAGAAAGCGAATCACTGCAGCAAGCCAATCTATCTGATGATAAAATTACATTTCAACCATCGCTCGACAACAGCTGGAAGCCTCTGTCTCCCAGCTCCTCTTCACGTGCAGCTAAAGATGCAGCAAACGAGGAGGGGCCTATCGTCGTACCTACATCCTACGGTAAGCCCCTCTATCTTCACTCATTAGAGCAGGACGGCATCTATATCTGGAGCAAGGACGGAAAACGCATCACCCGTTCCGGTGCACTGCTGGCGGACGGCGAGCAGGAAAGAGCAATGCAGACCCGTGGAGCCCAAAAGGAAAATATTGGTGATTATGGTAGTTTTGGCGTAACTGCGATTTATAAGGAAGGAAATACGAATGTATCATTATTCCAAAACGGTGGCAATCCGGAAATAGCCGTTGCCACACCATCCAATAATTTTTGGGGAATCCAGGACAGCCGATGGCCAAATACAGGAGAAGTGTCTTTTCATGCTTTCGCTCCATATAATGCAAATGTAAACTCACCTCTTGAATACACCCAAGACATAGCCAACGGCAAGACCCAGATCAAATATACAGCATCAAATACGGATGTTGCCAGTCAGCCTGACTTGATTGTTGCCACAAACAAAGGCTCGAAATCAAAGGAAGCTTTGGGCTTGAACTTCTATCATGCCCTTACTGCCGTAACCTTCTCCGTCGATAAGAATTTACCAGCTGTTGTAGGTAGCGGAAAACAGCTGACAAAGATAGAATTGCAAGGTATTTATAACAAGGGCATCTGTGATCTTTCTTTGTCAGAAACGGCTAATGTGCCAAATGCTGTGTGGACATTAGATAAAAATAATAAGGTTACATACACCTTCGATGTTACTGACAAAAATATAATTGTTGGTCAGCAAGATTATGCGCTCACACAGGGCGCTCAAACATTGATGATGATTCCTCAGACCTTGGAAACGGGGGCAAAGGTATGTTTCACTTTGACGAAAGGTGGACAAACAGAGACGCTTGAAACAAACCTCACGGGTGCATGGAAGGTAGGTACAACCATCAACTATAACCTTTCAGCCGATATGTTTAAGACTATCGGGGATTATATTTATTATGATACTTCCTGGAATTTAGTGGACCAAGTTCCCGATAATTCATGGGAATATTACAAGAATGATCCAAAGAACTCGTTCGAAATTGGAGATCAGATAGGAGTTTACGTAGTAAATAAATTCAATGAACTGGTTGTAGAAAATGTGAAGCTTACCAGAGTGGAAGCTACCCAACAGAATAACTACAATCTGTGGGAACCGGAAAATGGAGAAAAACTCTTGTATTCAAAAAGTTGTAGATATTTCTGCTATTATCCATATAGTGCTAGTCAACAAACTGTAGCCCCAACAGCCACAACAGCCGAAGCTTTCTTTGCTGATAAGATTAATAATCTGCAATTAGTAACGGATCAAAGTACTAAGGAGAAATTCCAATCCGCTGATTTTCAGGCGGGTAGCTTTGTTGCTGATTCATATGGTAGCTTTACAGTAAAAATGAAACATCTGGTAGGTTTTGTGATTCTTAATATTCCAAGTTCTCGTAATAAAACCTTACGTTTCAAGGATGATGGTTATAAGTACTACTATGGTGAAAACGTGAAAAGACCAGAATCATCTGATTTTGAGGTGTCCGAAACTTTCCTACATAAAACTGACGCACATTATTTCCCATCACGAACATTTGTTGGTAACAAACCATATGTCAATGTTCTTCACAAACACAATAACCAGACGGCATTGTACAGATGCGGTTTTATTGTTCCGTTTGGAAAGACTGTAAAATTTCAAGCTCAAGCTGATCCAGCGGAACAACGACTTAACACTTGTTGGGGATATCTTCAAGATATTAGTGCTACACCTACTCGTGATAATCCTATAGTTAAAAAAGATATAGAATGTGATGTGCCTGGTGCAAAGATTACACGTCTCTACCTTTCTCAACGCGAAGCTTTGGAAGAATTTGATATCCCTGAAGTTACAGAGTATACATTAAGTTGTTGGGGCGCGACTGGTACTTCATTAAATAATGGTACAGTTTCTGCTGGCGGTTTTGCTAAAGCAACGTGGACATCATCAGTATCTGATAAAAAACTTTATATCTGTGTAGGTAATCGATCTGGATATAATAATGGTAAAAGTAAGGGTTACGATCCAAAAGGAGGTTGGGGAGGAGGAGCTTCCCACATTGCTACCTCTTTACAAGGAAACGGAGAAACATATAATTATGAAAATTATAAAAATGACCTGTTAATGGTAGCTGGTGGATCTGGAGCTGCATCATTCTCAAATGCTAGCAAACCTTCGGGATATGGTGGAGGTGAATCAGGAGGAAATGGAGCCGGTAACAGTTTATGGGATTCGACTATTAAACCATACGGAGGAACCAAAACTGCTGGGGGAAGAAATACACCGTCAAATGCAACTCTCAAACAACCATCGGCATTCGGAATCGGGGGGTATGCCTTGAATAATAATTTTGCAGTACAAGGTGGTAGTGGCTTTTATGGCGGTGGAGGAGGATTTAATACTCATAACGCTGGAGGTGGCAGTGGCTATATGAATACCAGCAGAGTACAACAAGTAAAATTTCTCGGCGGCAATGAATCTAACGGATATGAAGATAATCCTGACAAAAACAATCTAGGGGCTTGTCAAATCACTTGGACTTATCATCGCCCAGCTACGCTTAAATAGCGCCCGATATGCCCATCCCTCCGTTAGACGTCCCTCCGTAGCGCCGGATATGTCCTTTCCTCCGTTAGGCGTTCCGGCGGATTTGCAATCCGCCGTCAAAAAATGTCCTAACCTCTTTATGCTCTGGGGGATATGTTATCCCCAGCAACCAGGCAGTAGCCGGCATATCAATGGGATAGGGGGATTACAAATCCCCCGGCTTAATAGGTCGAACCTTTTTTTACGACGGATTGCAAATCCGTCGGGACGCCTAACGGGGGTGGAACGTCTAACCTGCACTGGAACGCCTAGTCTGGGCTGACGTTATCAATGAAGTATATCTTCGAAGCAATTATATATAAAGCCTCGCCCCCTCGCTGGCTGATGGTCTCTTGACTGAGAGCTACAGCAGCGGGGGAGGCATAGGTGAAGCAGTTGTTGAGACGTATTACGGATTAATAAAGATAAATAGCAAATAATTGATACTTACGATGATATGATAAAAAACAGTTCGATATATAATAGGTAGGCTAAAGATAGTCTATGATGATAAAAGTCGTAAGAATTTGAGTCTATTGATTGCGGGTGTATGTGAATATGCCTCCTTCATATTCAAGGTAGCAGATTAATGTGTGTAGAATCTGCAAGATTAATTTTATAGTTTTAATAAGTAGGTTGTACAGTGGTACATCTATTTACATCTTTTACTTATAATGATCCCTGCCTGCTTGTGAAAGCCGGCAGGGCTTTTTTTAGGTTTAATTATTACATAAGCAAAACCCCCATCCCGCTTGAGAAAGTAGGATGGGGGGATTTCTTTGCTTATCTGTTATTCAAGTACTGAAATGGGTTCGGAATATCAGTTAGGATAATATTTCCTGTATTTTCTCCTCTCCGATATTCAAAGTCTTTGCTATCATTTCTGCATTCATGCCCGACTTCGATAAAGCCAAAACTGCTGCGCGCAAGGATGCTTTCTGCTCTTCAAGTGACGCCTTCTGCTCTTCAAGTGCCGCATCCTTCTCTTCAATTGCCGCTTTCTGCTCTTCAATTGCCGCATCCTTCTCTTCAAGTGCCGCCTTCTGCTCTTCGATTTCTTTTTTCTGCGTCATGATTGTAGCATCCATTTGCATAATGGCTGTATCCCTGTCTTCCAGGGCCTGGAAGAACTCATCCTCTGCATTCATCCTGTTTCTGATGTCAGGATTAGCCGCCGCCGACTGGAGCCGATGGAGTATATGCGTCATTTCGGCATCATCCCCATATTTGTTCTCATCCAACTCAAGCATTCGCTGGTCGTCCGGATAAATCTGCGACTGGTCGAATACGCTCAGTATTTTCTCCAGTCTATTGTTTACCCTTCCTCTCAGCCGCGGAATCTGGACAATGATGCTGTCATGCTGCAGACTCTCTACAAATGGGTCTGGCTCCTCCTGGTGTACTTCATTTCCCTCATAGTCATATATCTTATGTCTGGCATAGATGACGGGTTCCGTGAATTGTCCCACGTTATGCCCCAGCAGATACACCGCCACGGTAGGCAGGGCATACTTGCCCTTGGTCTCCTTGCGCATATTCTCCTTGTTGTTATACTGCACAGCCAGGTATTGGCGGAAGCGCAAGGTTTCCGTCTCCAGCCATGTTTTCTGCAATTCTATCAGAATCAGATTCTTACTTCCGTCATCTTCCAATACGGTTGCAGCAAAGTCAACACGAAACATAGAGATGGCATCACGTGAAATGTTGGGATATTCATGCCGACGCATTTCTACAGCAATCACCGTTTTCTGCAAGAGTGCAGAAAGCAATGTCTTGGCTATTCGCTCATCTTCCATCATATACTTGAAGACGGCATCGTAAAGTGGGTTGGCTACGTATATCATCATATTCTATCCTCCATAATTAATTAAATATTCTTTTGCAAAGATTGTGCCAGCGAGTGCAATGAAAGCTTGCTTTCAAATTGCCGAGCGCCGCCAATCTTATGCAAAGATACGCTGAATATTTGTAACCTCCAAATTTTTAGGCAGTTTTTTTGCTTTATTCCGAGAATGCTTCGCTTACTTACTTCTGGCGAGGCTGGATCTCGTAGGATGGATTGTTGCGGATCTCCCAGCGGTCGAGCTTAGTGCCGTTGGTCAGGATCAGCTTCTCCTTCTGGTAGGTTACGATGGTCTGGGATGGCAGGCTCACTCGGCCGTCGCCCGCAAAACTGCGGATTGGCTGAGAGAAGTCTCGCTTCTGAATATCAGCCAGGGTGTATTCTGCCAGCTGCATCTTGCCGTCCTTCTCCATCGATACGAAGAACTTCTCCTTGTCGTCGGTCTTCGAGATGGAACGGATTTTCTCTGTTGCATTCTGGGTAATCTTGGCTGGCGCATCTCCCTTCTTCTCAATGATGTCCTGCACCTTCCAGGCATAGATGGTACCTGTACGAGGGATGAAACTGTAGAGCGAATCGCCTATCGCTTCCATATCATAGGATTCTGACTGCGGCTCAAACTTGCTGCCGATGAAATAGCTGCCGGTAGCCAGCTTGGCATAGACATTGTTGTTGTTGGCTGCATTCATATCCAGCGCCTCACGGTCGAAGACCCTGATATTCATCTCCTTGGAATCTCTTACGAATACCAGGCGAGGGGTGGCGCACACGCATCCTGCCCAGGATACATTGCTGCCTTGCCAGTTGCCTGTGCCCAGACGGCTGAGATACTTGCCCGTCTTCTTCTCGAAGATCTGCACCTCGCGGCTGTCGCCGGCTGCCACGAAGAGGTGGTCGCCCTCGACATATACATCCCTAGCCAGTGTGCGGTCGCCATTGCTCATGCTGCGCTTCAGCTCCAGCGTTTCTGCATCGAAAACATCGATGCATTTGCCGGCAAAGTTGGCAACATACAGTTCTTCGCCATCATAATAAAGATTTACGGCATTCAGCTGTCGGCCTCCGATATCCTCAGATGTGCGTGAGAGGTAGCCGTCCAGGTAGAAATGGTCTGCCACCTTGATGGTATCCACCGGCTGCGGCACAACTCGGTCTTCTGTAATCTCTCTATATTCTGTCTGGTCGCAGGATGCCATTGCCAGCATCATCAGTCCTGCGCTGATCATCATTACGTCTTTTCTCATTTTTCTTTTTCCTCCTTACTTCTTGTTGTCCTTGAGCGGATTCTCGGTGAAGTACTTCACCAGTCGGCTCTTCTTGTAAAAACTATCGATATTCTTCTGCAATACGGCATCATCCTGGAAAATCTGCATGATGTCGCAGTTACGATACTGTGCATTCTCCGGTTTGTGGAAGCCCAGCAGGTTGCGGTCGGTATATGGCAGGTCGCCCTTCTTGCTCAGCCATATGTGCAGCTGCCAGATGAACTCTGTCCAACCTACGTTCACGCCTTCCGGAGTCTTTGCCGCATAGGTCATGTTACTGTTGTGACCGTAATCCATGCAGTGCATGAACTCGTGGGTGATCGACTCCCATCCGCTGAAGGATGCATAATGGCCGTAGAAGTTCCAGTCGGTAATGCCCCAGGTGGCACCGCCGCCCAGGCCGCCATAGGCAGGTGAGGTCTGTCCGAGCACGAAGTTCTTCTTAGCCTTGAATCTCTCCATCTCGCTCTGATACTTTTCGGCTGTGAATGGTACCTTTTCGTTGTCGTAGAGGTCGCCGCCCATCACCTTCTTGAAGTTCGCCAACACGTACTTGTACTCTGGGGTGGTCATCATATAGGCGTAGTTGGTGGTGATGACTACCCATTCGCGGGCATAGATAGGTCTCATCTCGCGGAAGTTGTATGATTCGCCTACGGTAGGAGTCCATCCGAAGTTGGAGAAGCTGCAGTTCCACTGGGCATCAATTTTCTGGAGCATCTTGAAGTGTTCATCATCGCTGGTGAGTCGTGCCTTCATCTGGTTCATATCGAGATATGGACAAAGGAAGCTCACGAAATTTCCGCCTTCCTTCTTCCATACGTTTCTTCTGCCAATGAAGGATGGCTTGAAGGAGAAGCGGGAGAAGGCAGGAACGGTTTCGAAAAAGGCCACGGGGATATACTCGTCAGCCTCCGGAATATACATCTCGAGGGTGACGTTGGAGACTGGTTTCGCACTCCAGCTGGTGATGATGAGCGAATCGCCCACTGCTGATTTCTTCACGCTGATCAGGTTGTTGGTCTGGAAGGTGTAGTCTGCCTTGCCGACGATCTCTGTTGAAGGGTCTGATAGATTCAGGATGTGTCGGGTAGCTTCAGCCGGCAGTTTGTCAAAAGATAATGTATCTTTCAGAAAATCCTGCTGGAAGGGCTGCTGGATGTCGTTGTACACAATCTGGTCTTCATAATCCGTAGAGCAGGATGCCATCAGGGTCATCGCTGCCACGAGCGTGGTTCCGGCAGCCAGAGCCGGAACTTTCAGATGTTTTTTCTTTTTCATCATTTTGGGTTTTTTACTGTTGAATTCTATACTGTTATTATGGTTTGCAAAGATACGGAAAATATTCGTAATATCCAAATTTTTAGTGAGTTATTTCGTCTGGTATTACCTTCTGCTGATATATACTAAAAAAGAGTTAAAACACTGTTAATAATGCGTTGGATATTTTGTAGTTTGGAAATTTTTCACTATATTTGTAGCGTCAAATGAATGGTATAGGCGAATACCGTTTTGTTCCTTGAAAAGGAGATGTAAATGATAATAAAATAATCATATAATTATAGTAGTTACTCAAATTTTAAAATTCAAGACAACATGAAAAGAACATTTTTAGCGACTGTTTTGTCGCTTGTTTTTGCATTGGTGGCAGTAGCTTGCCACAGTGATGAAAAGGTGATTGGTTATACTGAGTTGCCAGTACAGGCACAGCAGTTTGTAAAGCAGTATTTCCCTACTGCCACCTACTCCCGTGTAGAGAAGGAGAAGGACCACGGAAAGTGGGAATATGAGGTGCTGTTGAGCGACGGAACCAAAATAGATTTCAGCGACAAGGGAGATTGGAAGAGCGTGGACTGCAAGTTCTCTGTTCTGCCCAAGGGTATTGTTCCTACTGTGATTCTGCTGGATATCGAGAAGCGTTATCCGTCAGCCCAGCCTTACAAGATAGAGAAGGAGATAGGGGGATACGAAGTGGATATTCCGGGCTTCGACCTATATTACAGTCAGAACGGCACCTTCATCCGTGCGGAGATTGACAGATAATCCGACAGATTAGAGTATAGGTTAGGTTAATGTTGCTGTAGTAACGAAATCCCCCAGCCCGCAGTTTGCAGGTTGGGGGATGATTCTTTCTGTTCCCATTC
>ERZ773138.3341-NODE-3341-length-10408-cov-6.922245_pt1 | contig 10408 bp, 7 predicted proteins | sample MGYA00511114_ERZ773138 | MGnify/ENA primary metagenome ERZ773138 (study PRJEB29015, sample SAMEA2737805) | human gut metagenome | biome: human gut; feature: human-associated habitat; material: faeces | place: China | collected 2012 ...
AGAACGGCCACGGCATTCCGGTGCTGACCTACGAGGAGATGGCCGGACTGGTGCTCGGCTACGATCCGTGGGCGCTGGGGATGCAGATGCACCAGGTCGACGTCGAACCGCTGCTGGACAAGATGGGCATCGAATACGATCCGGCAGCCAAATATCTGGGAATGAACGGAAAATATATCGGACAACCCGCCTCCGCCATCGTCAATTGCGGTTCGCAGGATACGGTCTACAATATCAAACAGTGATGGGAAAACGCGTAATCGTCGTCGGCGGGGGAATCGCCGGCATGCAGACGGCATTGAAACTCTCCGCCGGAGGCGTCTCTGCGCTCCTGTTGGAGCGCGACGCCGACCTGGGCGGAAAACTCACGGGCTGGCACAAACTCTTTCCTTCGTTCACGCCGGCGCACGAGGTGCTAGACGAACTGCGCCGTCGGCTCGCCGCCAGCGACGTCGAGGTGCGCACGCGGTGCGAGGTCGCGGAAGTGGCGCGCGACGGCGTGACGCTTTCGACGGGCGAACGGCTGGAAGCCGACGCCGTGGTGGTCGCTACGGGTTTCACCCTTTTCGACGCCCGCATCAAGGAGGAGTACGGTTACGGCATCTACGACAACGTCTATACGACCGTCGACATCGAGCGGATGCTCAACGAGGGGCGCGTGGCGTTGAAGGACGGCACGGCGCCGCGCCGCATCGCCTTCTTGCACTGCGTCGGTTCGCGCGACGAGAAGGTCTGCCAGCACCACTGCTCGAAGGTGTGCTGCATCACGGGCGTCAAGCAGGCCATGGAGATGAAACAGCTCTTCCCCGAGGCCGACGTTTTCAATTTTTACATGGACATCCGCATGTTCGGTCCCGGTTACGAGGAGATGTACCGCGAGGCGCAGCAGAGATACAACATCCACTTCCTGCGCGGACGCATTTCGGAGGCCAGCCCGACGATCGACGGACGGGTGCAGATCAAGGCCGAGGACACGCTGACGGGCCGCCCCCTGCGCATGAGCGTCGACATGCTGGTGCTGATCGTGGGCATGCGGGCCAACGACGACAACGAAGCGTTTGCCGCAGGCGCCGGGCTGAACCGCGCTCCGAGCGGCTTTCTGGCTCCGCGCGACATGTTTCTCGGCAATGTGAAGAGCAATGTCGACGGCATTTTCTACGCCGGGACCATTACGGCGCCCAAGAACATCGGCGAGTCGCTGAACGAGGGCATCGCCGCAGCCGACGCCGCGGCCAAATACGTGGAGGCATAGCAATGGCGGCGATCAATTTCGGATACACCATTTCGAAGCCCCGGGCCATCGACATCGACCGCAACAACCTGCGCAAGAGCGACGAGATCCTGCGCGAGATGCCCGAGTTGCAGACCTGCATCGGCTGCGGGGCCTGCACGGCGGTCTGCACGGCGGGCAACCTCACGGAGTTCAATTTCCGCAAGGTCCACACGCTGGTGCGCCGCGGCGAATACCAGGGGGCCTACGAGGAGATGAACAAGTGCATGCTGTGCGGCAAATGCCGGCTGGTGTGCCCGCGCGGCATCAATACGCGCGGCGTGGTGATGCTTATCAAACGTAAACTGGGGGATTTCTGACGATGACTTTCTACGCGCCATTCTGTCTGCCGTTCATCATCGGCGCTGCGGTGATGTTCGCCGTCCTGGCCTGGAAGTGGGGGACGTGGCTCTACCGCCTGCCCCGCGCCGACAAGAAACGGATTCTGTTCGGACTGCCGACGCGCCGCACCTTCGGGGCGGCGTGGGAGGTGGTGAGCGAGTCGCTGCTCCACCGCCGCATCTTCCGGGTCAACCCCCTGCTGGGGTACATGCACATGTCGCTGGCTTTCGGCTGGTTCCTGCTGATCGCCGTGGGGTGGGCCGAGACGATCGCCTATCTGGGCTTCCGCTACGTGCCGTTGCAGGGACACGTCTTTTTCAAGTATTTCGCCACGGGGCTGGAGCACAAGCCGTTCTTCGATTTCACGATGGACCTCCTGCTGCTGTTCGTCCTCTCGGGCGTGGTGCTGGCCTGGGGCAAGCGTCTCTACTCCCGGGCGATGGGCATGCGGCGCACGACGAAGCACGTCCCGGGCGACCGGGTGGCCTTGTCGGCGCTGTGGTTCGTGTTCCCGGCGCGTCTGGTGGCCGAAAGCGCCACGTGCGCGCTTTACGGCGGCGGGGGATTCCTCACCGGGAGCCTCGGGGAGTGGATGTCCGGGCATATCGGCGTGATGCCGCTGATGAATCTCGAAACCGCGGCGTGGTGGTTCTACTCCTCGTGCCTCGGCGTGTTCTTCGTGGCGCTGCCGTTCTCGCGTTACATGCATATTTTCACGGAGATACCCCTCATCTTCCTGCGCCGTTACAACCTGCGCTCGGGCGAAAAGGAGTCTTCCTACGATAATTTCCAGGTCGAGGCCTGCTCGCGCTGCGGCATCTGCATCGACCCCTGCCAGTTGCAGAGCGTGCTGGGCGTCGACGACGTGCAGTCGGTCTACTTCCTGCGCGACCGCCGTTACAACATGCTGCGCCTCCAGACGGCCGACAACTGCCTGATGTGCGGCCGCTGTGCCGAGAAATGCCCCGTCGGCATTGATCTCAACACGCTCCGCGTCAACTCGCGCGACAAGATGCACAACGTGCCCGACGAACGCCGCTACGGCTATTTCAAGGGTCTCGACCGCTCCGAAGGTGCGGGCAAGGTGGGCTATTTTGCGGGCTGCATGACCCTGCTGACGCCGCGCACGATGTCGGCGATGTCGGCGATCTTCGAGGCCGCGGGCGAGGAGGTCTGGTGGGCCGACCGCGAAGGCGGCGTCTGCTGCGGCCGGCCGCTCAAACTGGCCGGCGAGACCGATTCGGCGCGCAAGATGATGAAATACAATGCCGACCTGTTCCGTAAGCACGGCATCACGACGCTCGTCACGTCGTGCCCGATCTGCCTCAAGGTCTTCCGCGAGGATTACGACCTGCCGGGTATCGAGATCCTGCACCATTCGGAATATATCCTGCGGCTGATTCGTGCGGGCCGCCTTTCGCTGGAGCATGGCGTGACGCGTTTCACCTACCACGACCCCTGCGAACTGGGGCGAGGCAGCGGCATCTACGACGAGCCGCGTGCGGTGATCGAAGCCGTGGGCGAATTGCTCGAACCCGCCTCGACGCGCGAGAACGCCCTCTGCTGCGGCTCTTCGGTGGCCAATACGGCCATCTCCGACGGCCAGCAGGTGCAGATCGCCCGGTCGGTCGCCGCGCAGCTCGACGCCACGGGGGCCGAGGTGATCGTCACCGCCTGCCCGCTCTGCAAAAAGGCCATCGGCCGCGGCACGAAGGGCGAGGTGCGCGATCTGGCGGAGATCGTGGTTGCAGCTATAAAATGATTCGATCCTCTAACCGGTTGACAAACAGCGTGCAGGGTGTGTGAAGGAGTTTTTTCGCTGAAATTAATTTGCCGGAATGGAAAATTTGTCTTATCTTTGCACACGCAAAAGCGATAGATCATCGGTCTAAAGATATATCGCGGGATGGAGCAGTTGGCAGCTCGTCGGGCTCATAACCCGAAGGTCGGAGGTTCGAGTCCTCCTCCCGCTACCAAAGGGGCTAAACAGCGATGTTTGGCCCCTAATTTTATGCCCTGTAAAATGGTTAAGTGTCTTATAATCAGCAACTAAACAAAATTGCTATATTTTAAGATATTTTAATAATCAGTCAAAATCGGGGCATTTCAGGGGTTCTTTGGAATACAATTCGCTTTCGGGCAAAAGTTGTATTCCAGACTTGTAATGAAAAGTATTCCAGCGGATTATGAAAACGATCTGCTGACTATGGTTGAAATATTACGAATCACTTATTATCTCTACGAATTTAAGAGAAACCGACGGGGTACAGCCCCGATTTACTGCAAGTTAACGACTGACGGTGCAGAACGCCAGCAATTTTCGACGGGACTTTATGTAACACCTGACTTGTGGGACAAAGACGCTCAATGTGTTCGAGGAACCTCGGAAGATGCCGTGCTGATTAACCGCCGCTTGCAAGACATCACCATCGAACTCAAAGGTATAGAGCGTAAATTGTACGAAGCGGACGGGAATGTATCGCTGGCTGAAATCTACTCGATCTACAAGCACAAGACGGTGGAGGAACATACGTTGTGCGGGATTTTCCGGGAGCGTCTGAACAAGATGGAGCAACTCGTAGGCAAGGAGTATTCACCTGCCACATTGCAAAAATTCCGGGAGGTTTTCGCCCATGTAGAGCGGTATATCCGTACCTCGTATAACACGCAGGACATTCCCATCCGAAGCGTGGACTATCGCTTTGTAAAGCAGTTCGAAGAAGCACTCATAGTGCAAGGTCTGAAAGCCATCACCATCAATAAAATCATGCAACGGGTGCGTCAGATGGTCACTTTCGCTTTCAAGTGCAACTATATCCAGCAGGACCCGTTCGTCGAATACAGGCCCTTAAAAGAGCGTAAACGGCTGGTATTTCTCACGCAGGAGGAACTGCACAAACTGGAGCATCATCATTTTGCCCAGAAACGTCTGGAAACGGTGAAGAACATCTACCTCTTCTCGGTCTATACGGGGCTTGCCTACCATGAAGCGCAGGCGTTGCAACCGAAGCATATCACGAAAGGATTTGACGGCAGGAATTGGATCACGCTTGTTCGTCAAAAGACGGACCGGGAGGTTTCCGTTCCGTTGCTCCCGCAGGCAGAGAAACTGATAGCCTGGTTCCGGGAATTCGGTAGTACGGACGATTATATCCAGCCGCGTATCTCCAATCAAAAGGTCAATTCCTATCTGCGGGAAATTGCGGATGTCGTAGGTATCGACAAGAAATTGACGCACCACACGGCCCGGAAAACCTTTGCCACGACTATCCTGCTCTATAACGATGTGCCTATCGAGGTGGTGAGCAAACTGCTCGGACACTCTAATATTTCAGTTACCCAGCAGTCCTATGCGCAGGTTCTGAACAAGAACATCAGCAATCATATCGAACGGCTGGAAAAGGTGCTGGACGTGCAATAAAAGCACTGATTACCAATAAAATAATCACCGAAATATTTGGAAATCTCGAAAATTTTGCTTATCTTGTAAATATCTGAATAAGGCTGAACTGCCTTTACGCGACATTCTTGACTGTAATTGAGAATGCCCGAATAGTTGGATTGCCTGCGGTGAGAGCGCGGGCAATTCTTTCGAATAGTTCCGTAAGGGAGAATCCGGAACGTAATTTATTTCCAAGATGGAAGCAAACCAAAAAGCTTTAGTACTTTGCGCGCTGACTGTTGAAGCCAAGCGTATTGACGATCCCCGCTATCAGTTCGATACGGAGGAAAAAGATGGCGTTGTTGTAAGGTGTATAATCAACAATGCGGAGGTGTTGGATGTCCCCGGTGTCGTATATCGTTTGCACCCGAACGAAACCGAGAAGAACCGATTGGATTCCTTGGAGGTCCTTATAAAAGATAATACCAAGAGATTCAGTGAGGTATTCCGGCAGTTGCCGTATGGCATCATTAAAAAGAATGTTACAGGTATCGGAGCTACCACTTTGGCCTTGGATGCGGAAAATAATTGTATCGTAGTTTGTCCTACAAGGAGTCTGGCCTATGGCAAGTATCGCAAGGGAATAACCGAGGACGGCACGAAAAGGTATCTTTATGTCGGTAGCGAGGTAGGGGACATCAAGAAAGTGACCTCCCGAAATATCCGTGCTTATTTGAGTAACAAGAAAATTTCTTATAAAAAGATTTTGGTAGTCGCTGACAGCTTACCACGGTTGATGGAATATTTGCCGCAGAATTTGGAGAAATGGCACATTATGGTCGATGAAATTGACAGTTATCAGACAGACGGTGTATATCGTCCGGCATTGGAGAATGTAATTGACTATTTCTTCAGATTCCCCGAACGTAGCCGCTGTTTGGTATCGGCGACTATCCGCCCGTTCTCCGATCCCCGATTGGCTGATCTGCCTTTGATCGACGTGAAATACGAACAGTTTATGCGTCGGCCGATTAAGATGATACAGTCGACAAATATTCTTAAAACTGTGGCAGCTACATTGGAAAGAACCATACGACAGCATCCGGAGGATAAAATAGTCGTAGCCTACAATACGGTTTCTTCCATGCGAATAATTATCGAATTGCTGCCGGATGAGTTGAAGGAAAAGTGCGAAATATGGTGCAGCAGTCAGAGTGAACAGCAGGCAGGAGAGTATTATCCGCAAGAGAATATAGGGACGCATCTAACCAAACAAATTACCTTTCTGACCTGTACCTATTTTACAGGTATAGACATCGAGGACAGGTATCATCTTATATCTGTGTCTGATACAAGATACCTTTATACGTTGTTATCACCCGAGAGATTGTTGCAGATAGCTGGTCGATGTCGTCATAAGGAGGGGCTTTTGAGCGAACGGTTCATTTATGATATTCAGTCCAAGAAAGTATGGGAGAAAAATTTCGATAAGCAGCATAATATAGCTTGCGCAAAGTGGATCATAGAGATTATTAATCAGATAAATTTTGGATTGGAGAATTATAATGATGTGATTCATCGAAATGTGGGGCAAGCTGTCGCCGATCAAATGTCCGGATGGAAAGTTTCTTATGGCGGAAGCACTCCGATTACATTAGTGCGTCGTGATATTGAAGATAATCTGGCTGTTTCATATCTTAATATAGACGCTTTTGATGAGTTTGTGCGTCTGCGCTCGCAACTATATTCTGATGCAACAGCTATTGTCGCTGCATTAGAGGAGGATTGTGAAATCCTCGGACATACGCTTGCTAATGACTCGTATTCGAAGGACCAACAAGCCGCAGAGATTGCAGTAGATGACGAGTTTAAGGCTATTCAAAATGCTAATATCGATGAGTGTGTAAAATTAATGAAAGAGCGTATTGCTGATGGGAGTATGAGCGAGGACCTGACAGTACGTGCCGAACGGAGCGTATCCAGAGAGTTAAAACGCTTTGTGTCACGCTTTCATCAACTAATGAAATATGCTCCGCATGAATACCTCGTAGATACATTGTCCGACAAGAGAAATAAGGATAATAAGTGGTATAATGGCTTTTATAATGCCATACTATTCAATGCATTAGAGCGAGAACATCCATTTCGTGCCCTTGTGGAGAATTATTTCAAACCGGGAGAGCGTTATTCCAGGGAAAAAATTTATGAATTGATGATTGCTATATTCAATGCGTCGGGGCTGAAAATTTTTGAAAAGCCTGCCACAGCAGTCAGCTATCTGCAAAGTTTTTGTACACTCAAACGCTGTAAAGATAACCGGACAGGTGAGAATTATTATCGGGTAGTGGATTATCAGTCACAGAAATATCTGGGTAAAGATCCTGTGGGAATACCTCATGTTATCAGTAAGTTTACATTGGCAGGGAGTGTTATGAAATTGAAATAACTCATATTTCATGTATTTTTATATATAAATATTAGGAAAAATGAGTTTAGATTTAATTTGCTTTATAGGTAAGGGCCTGCCATAATAAGGTGGGCCTTTCTTGTAGAACCCAGTAAATATCATAGTCAACATTTCCCCGAAAGTTATGATAAACATTCTATAAGGTCAATCTTGATTTTCAAAAACTTTTAGCTGAAATTTGCATCTACAATACCCCGCGAGTGCGTTGTATTTTAAGAAACATTTTCTAACTTTGTGGTGCTATCCGATGGGTAGTGACATATTGATTGATGAAAGTGTTTAGCTTTTATCCTTACGTGGAAATCTGGAAAATTTCAATAACTGAGGGATAGGCAATACAAACACTCATCACTTGCGTAGCTATATCATTTCTGATATACTGCTCAAGTGTGGGGTATTGTTTATTTCAGTTAAGGTATTCCAGAACCTCCACGTAAATAAACTAACAACTCCACACTTTCTTTATTTAGTAATCCCTGTAGAGGAGTTGAGCGGGAATCGGTTATACTTATGGATCAGCAGCCAAATATTGACGGAATTAAGCTCGACCTTACAAACGAAGAGTTTTTCAATTATGCCCGATTGATTTTGGAGGACCCTCCTCGACGCGTCATATTTCTAACAGGAAAAGCTGGCACAGGAAAGAGTACTTTTCTTAAATATATCATAAATAAACTAAACCAAGATAATGAAAAATCTGAGATTCAACGTCCTTATGTTGTGTTAGCACCAACGGGGGTAGCCGCTGTGAATGTTCATGGACAAACAATCCATTCCTTTTTTAAATTGCCATTAGGAGCTTTCCTTCCTCAAGACGAGAAATACAAATTATCAAACATAAAAAAATGTTTCAGTTATAACAACGACAAGATTGAACTCATAAAACATCTTTCCTTAATGATTATCGATGAGATTTCAATGGTCAGATGTGATGTATTGGACATAATTGATAAAATATTAAGAGTTTATAGGAAAGATGAACGGCCTTTTGGAGGTGTCAAAGTATTACTTATAGGAGATATATTTCAGTTGCCGCCTATCGCATCTACTAAAATTTATGACAAAGATTTGGACGCATGGGTACCAATAAAATCGCTCTTAATGCGGCAAGGCTATAAGTCTGTACATTTTTTTGATTCGGATGCATATATCAACAGTAATCCATACCGCTTGGAATTAAAAAAGCCCTATAGACAAAAAGAAGAGGTGTTTATTCAGTTATTGGATAAAGCGCGGATTAATAAACTTGATCCAAATGATATCGTAATGCTCAATACAAGGCATTGTAAACCGACGGAATTGGCTCAAGAAGATATTATTCATTTGGCTCCTCTAAATAGTATCGTCGATGCTTATAATCAACAACAGTACGATGCATTGGAAGGGGATGAAAAAGAATACCATGCTTCAATACAAGGCGATTTTCCGGAGAAAATAATGCCTGTTCAGAATCTCATCAAACTTAAAATCGGAACTCAAGTAATGATTTGCAGAAATCATTTTGATAATGATGGCGATCTGCTAAAAACTTATTATAATGGAACGATTGGAAAAATCGAACGTCTTGATGATGAACACATTTACATAAAGAGTAAGAATCCATTGACAAATGAAGATGTCCGATATGATATTGAAAAGTGTACGTGGGAAAATATCGAATACACTTGGAACCGAGAGACAAAATTAATGGAGGAAACGGTATTGGGCTCATTTACTCAATTCCCGATTAAAACAGCTTGGGCCATAACAATCCACAAAAGCCAAGGACTGACATTTGACCATGTAATGCTCTCTTTAAGAGATTGTTTTGCGCCAGGACAGGCTTATGTAGCACTCAGTAGATGCAGAAAACTCAACGGAATATTTTTAAGTAATCCCATTTCTGCTACTATTTTTAAAGACGATCCACGAGTTATTGAAGAAATAAAGAAAGTAGACCCGGACTATGATATAAAAACAACGCTTAAAAACATGGACGCCGATAAATATTATGCTTTGGCCCGTAAGGCTATAATGCATAATCGTCCGAATGAGATTCTAAAATACTATAATGAAGCCCGTAAATACCGAGATGATTATGATACTGCCCCGTTCAATAAATACATAGCACACATTGCCCAATTATTACACGATTATAAAGAACATAGGAATAGTTTGTTAAACGAAAAGTTGGCTCGTTTGAATGAAATAGAGAAACTCAAACAGGATATTGAATTATTAGATGATACTTACCAAAAAATTTCTCAACAATACAATGAAGTACGAAATGAATCGATAAATCTACAAAAAAACAATAGCTGTCAGCAACAAATTATCGCTACACAGGATAAGAAGATAAGCACTTTGGAGCAGCTTATTACAAAAAACGAAATAGAAAAGGCTGGCCTGGCTTCAAAAATAGATGAATACAAGGAGATTATATTAAAGAATGAAGCATCGATAGAGAATAAACAAAATGACATTATTACTCTTTCGATTCAAAATAGCAAAATGCAAGGACAAAATAATCTACTTAAAGATGAATTGGAAAAAACACGACAAGAATTAAGTCGGGTGCAACAAATCAAATGGTGGCAAAAACTATTTGGAAAAAAATGAGCAATGGAAATTCTCGATTCTACTGCCTCACCTGCGGCTACTCCGATTCCTGCGTAGGCCATCGTTGGGAAGATGGTACACCATTAGCCAAATTCACCTCCTTTGCTTGTAAGGATTGTAAAAGACTGTGTGATAATTCATATCTAAAAGGTGTGCCTAATTTGTCAGCGACTACATGGAAACCTACTTGGGAATATGTCCCCGATGAACCCTTCTGCATGTGGTGCGGGTCAAAGAATGTCGAGGAGTGGAGCGAAGATAATCCGGTATGTCCTAAATGTGGAGGAGTGATGCAGAAATTATGAATGTACGACAGATTTATAAGTGGATAGTATTAAGGATTAAAGAA
>ERZ773138.3345-NODE-3345-length-10400-cov-6.703335_pt1 | contig 10400 bp, 6 predicted proteins | sample MGYA00511114_ERZ773138 | MGnify/ENA primary metagenome ERZ773138 (study PRJEB29015, sample SAMEA2737805) | human gut metagenome | biome: human gut; feature: human-associated habitat; material: faeces | place: China | collected 2012 ...
TACGCCCGCCCGAAATACGGGACGATCGACCTGACGCCCTTCTTCGCGCCCTTCTACATGCTCTTCTTCGGCATCTGTCTCAACGACGCCGGCTACGGACTCATCCTGCTGGCGATGGGAATGGCGATGCTTTGGAAATTCAAGGGGGGCACGATGCGCCGCGCCGCATGGTTCGCCACGATGTGCGCTGCCGCCACCGTTGCCGTGGGTCTCTTCTGCGGATCGTTCTTCGGACTCTCGCTCAAGGAGTACTTCCCGTCGGTCCCTTTCTTCGACTTCCAGGGGCAGTTCTTCTCGTGGGCGCTGGCGCTCGGGCTGCTGCAAATCCTCTTCGGTCTGTTGTTGAAGATCATCCTCATCAGTGCCACGACGGGATTCCGCTATGCGCTTTCGACGCTGGGCTGGTTCCTCGTCATCCTCGCGGGGAGTCTGGCCGCAGGACTTCCGATGCTCGATCCGGCGTGGGGCATTCCGGGATTCACCACTTCGTCACCCGCCTTCTACGGCGTGGCGGCCATCGGTGCGGTGCTGATGCTTTTCTTCAACTCGCCGGGCAAGAACCCGTTCGTGAATTTCGGAACCGGACTGTGGGATACCTATAATAATATAACGGGCATCCTTTCCGACGTGCTGTCGTACATCCGTCTGTTCGCCATCGGCCTCTCGGGCGGTGTGCTGGCGCTGGTCTTCAACTCGCTGGCTACGGGGCTGAGCCCCGACATTCCGATCGTGCGCGAGATCGTCATCGTGCTGATCCTGCTCGTCGGACACGGCATCAATCTCTTCATGTCCTCGATCTCGTCGTTCGTCCATCCGATGCGACTCACCTTCGTGGAGTTCTACAAAAACGCGGGATTCGAGATGAGCAACCGCTCGTTCGACCCCTTACGCAAACTGAATTAAACCGATAAAACAATAAAAAAATCAATTCATTATGGAAACAACAGCATTGGTAATGGCCTATGTCGGCGTCGCGCTGATGGTAGGTCTGGCCGGTATCGCATCGGCCATCGGAACTTCGATCGCCGGACAGGCAGCCGTAGGCGCCATGAAAAAGAACGGCGGCGCATTCGGTAGCTACATGATCCTTTCGGCTCTTCCGGGCTCGCAGGGTCTTTACGGTTTCGTCTGCTTCTTCCTGGTGCAGAAGGGTCTGACGGACCCGACGATGGTGCAGGGCGCGGCTATCTTCGGCGCCGGTCTGCTGGTCGGTCTGGTGAACATCGCCTCTTCGATCTATCAGGCAAAGGTCTGCGCCAACGGTATCGCCGCTATCGGCAACGGTCACGACGTGATGGGTAAGACGCTGATCCTCGCGGCTTTCCCCGAGCTGTACGCCATCCTGACGGTGGCCGCCACCTACCTGATCGCAACGCTCGACGGCGTGAATCTCTTCTGACGGGGCGGAACGCCCGTCACCGGAAAGGGAGACCCTGCGGGGCCTCCCTTTTTCGTTGCCGTCCTGCTGGCCGGGGCGCTCTCCGAATACAAAGGAACGGTTGTCGTGGGACACCACGACAACCGTTCCTTCGGGGGATATGGGTATTACGGCCGAACCGGCGCTCGTTCCGTGACTACCGTCCTTTGCGGCGCGACGAGGTGCGCACCTTCGGGCCTTTGCCGCGGGGCTCTTCCGTACGGCGCGCCGCGGCCCCGGGCAGCAGCAGTTCGAAGTCTAACTGTCGTTTTTGCAGGTCGGCGCGCTTCACGCGGATGCGTACCGGGCTGCCCAGCGTCATGCGGATGCCCGTCGAGCGGCCGATGATTTCGTAAAGCTGCTCGTCGAAGGTGAAGAAGTCGCCCTCGATGTCGCGCAGGAACGACATGCCCTCGATGTGGGTTTCGTCCAGCTCGACGTAGACGCCCCATTCGGTAAGCCCCGAGATGTGTCCCTCGAACTCCTCGCCGATGTGCTCTTTCATAAATTCGACCATCTTGTATTTGATCGACGCGCGTTCCGCCTCGGCGGCCACGACCTCGCGGTCCGAAGCGCGTGCGCAGAGGTCTTCCAGTTCCGTTTTGTCGGCCGGCTTGCCGCCCGCGAGGTAACGCGCCAGCAGGCGGTGGACCATCATGTCGGGGTAGCGGCGGATCGGCGACGTGAAGTGCGTGTAGTAGGGGAACGCCAGACCGTAGTGTCCGATGTTGTCGGTCGTGTAATAGGCTTTGGCCATCGAGCGCACGGCCATCGTCGCCACGGCGTTTTCCTCCGTGGTTCCCTTTATCTGTTTGAAGAGCTTGTTCAGTTCCTTGGCCACGGCGCGGCCCTTCGTAGCCTTGAAGATGTGCCCGAAGCGGAGGATGAACTGCCGGAAGCGGTCGAGTTTCTCCTCGCTCGGGGTGTCGTGCACGCGGTAGACCATCGTGCGCTCCGCCGAGCGGCCGCTCTCGGTCCTGCGTTTGCCGCAGAACTCCGCCACGCGGCGGTTGGCCAGCAGCATGAACTCCTCGATCATCTGGTTCGACTCCTTCTGCTCCTTGAAGTAAACGCCTAACGGTTTGCCGTTCTCGTCGAGGCGGAATTTCACCTCCTCGCGGTCGAACGAGATCGCGCCGTTCTTGAAGCGCTCCTTGCGCAGCGCCTGCGCAAGCCGGTTGAGCGTCAGCACCTCCTCGGCGTAGTCGCCGCGTCCCGTTTCGATGATCTCCTGCGCCTCGGCGTAGGTGAAACGGCGGTCGGAGTGGATCACCGTGCGTCCGAACCACTCTTCGAGGATGTCGAGGTTTTCGTTGAGCGTGAACACCGCCGAGAAGCAGAGGCTCGTCTCGTGGGGGCGCAGCGAACACAGCTCGTTCGAAAGCCGTTCAGGAAGCATCGGCACGGTGCGGTCCACCAGATAGACCGACGTGCCGCGCTCCACGGCCTCGTCGTCGATTACCGAGTGGGGCCGCACGTAATGGGTCACGTCGGCGATATGCACGCCCACTTCCCAGACGCCGTCCTTTATTTTGCGCACCGACAGCGCGTCGTCGAAGTCCTTGGCGTCCGCGGGGTCGACCGTGAAGGTCGTGACACCCCGGAAGTCGCGCCGCTGGGCGATCTCTTTGGCCGTGACGCGGGCGTCGATGGCCTGGGCGGCCTCCTCGATTTCGGGTTCGAAGCGGTAGGGAAGCTCGTATTCCGCCAGGATCGAGTGCATCTCCGTGTCGTTGTTGCCCGCCATGCCCAGCCGCTCGACCAGTTCGCCCACGGGGCTTTTGCTGCCCGGGAGCCAGTCGGCGATGCGCACCACGACCTTCTCGCCGTCGCGCACGTCGGGATAGGTGCGCTTCGAGAGATAAATGTCCATCGGCATGCGGCGCGAGTCGGCCCGTACGAAAATCTGGTGCGCCCCGACTTCGGCCACGCCCACGTAGGGCTTGCGGTTGCGTTCGATGATCCGCGTGATCTCGCCCTCCAGCTGTCCGTTGCGGCCGCGGTGCATCACCACGACCTCGACGCGGTCGCCGTTCAGGGCGTTCGCGGCGTTGCGCTGGTTGACGAAGATGTCGCTCTCCTGCCCTTCGACCTTCACATAGACCGAACCCGAGGGGGCCATGTCGGCCACGCCCTCGTAGTGGGGCAGGTGGGTCTGCATCAGACGGTATTTTTCGCGCGCGCACTCCTCGACGACTCCCTCTTCGAAGAGGCGTCCGAGGATTTCTAACGTTTCGCGGCGGCCCTCTTTCGTGGCGCCTCCGGAAGCCGAAGCCAGGTGCTTCAGCGAGAACTTATTGTTGGGGAATTCCCGGAACATGCTCAATATGATCGAGGTGCGGTCCGTCTTCCGTGCTCCGTTTTCGGAGCGTTGTTTCTGTTTTTTCATCATTTCTCAAAAATTTGCGGGGCTTCGGTCCTCCGTCGGATTTCCGTTGTGCCCGTTTTGCCGCTGTCGCGGCCGGCCTGTGTGCGTTTTGCGGAACCGGGCGTTATTTTTCCAGGAGTTGCAGGGCCAGTTTCCGCATGTAGGCGATGCCCACGCCGATAGCCGCTTCGTCGGGGAAGAATGTCGCCGTGTGCGGGCGTCCGGCCGCAGCGCCCACGCCCAGCCGGTAGAACAGCGACGGGTATTGCTTGCAGTAGAACCCGAAATCCTCGGCCGTGGTGCGCAGGGGCAGCATCTCGACCTTCAGCTTCTCGGCTTTGGCCAGGGCCGTGGCCTGCTTCACGAGGATCTCGTCGTTGACGACGCACGGATAGCCGCGGCCGATCGTCACTTCGGTCTTCACGCCGTGCCGGGCGTCGATGTCCGCGGCGATGATCTCGATGCGGCGGTGGATGATGCCGCGCTCGCGTTCGTCGAACGTGCGCAGCGTTCCCTCCATGTAGATCTCGTCGGGCACGATGTTCGTCGCGCCCCCGGCCTCCACGCGGCCGATCGAGAGCACGCACTCCTCGCCGTTGAGCGCGATGAGGCGCGTCAGCAGTTCGGCGCCGGCCGCCACGGGGTCTTTGAGCTGCTTGCGCATGGCGCCGTGCCCGCCCGTGCCGCGGACGCGGAAGCGCAGTTCGTCGCTTGCCGCCATGTACTTTCCGGCCCGGAATCCGAGGGTCCCGACCTCCAGCTGCGGTTCGACGTGTTCGCCGACGACGGCCCGCACGTCGTAGCCCTCGAACGGCTTTTCGGCCAGCACCAGCGAGGCTCCGCCCGGGTTGCACTCCTCGCCCGGCTGGAACAGCCCGAAGAGCGTGCCCCGGAAATCGGGCGCCTCGGCGAAGGTTTTCAGCACGCCGAACAGCACCGCGGCGTGCATGTCGTGGCCGCAGGCGTGCATCACGCCCTCGTTCTGCGATCTCCACTCGCAGTCGTTCCGCTCCGTGACGGGCAGGGCGTCGATGTCGGCGCGCAGCACCGCGGCGCGCCGGTCGCCTTCGGGGGTCTTGCGGCCCTTGATGCGGGCCACGACGCCCGTCGATGCGATCCGGCGGTGTTCGATGCCCAGTTCGTCGAGCTGCTGTTCGATGAACGCCGCCGTGTCGTGTTCCTTGAACGACAGTTCGGGGTGCGCATGCAGGCGGCGGCGGAATTCGACAGGTTCCATTGATTCTCTGTTTTATCGGTTTGGGTCAGAAAACCGCCTTGACGATTTTCTGTATGTTCGTCGTGCGGCTCATCGTGTAGTAGTGCAGCACGGGCACGCCTGCGGCCATCAGTTCGCGGCTTTGGGCGATGGCCCACTCGGTTCCCACTTCGCGCACGCCGTCGGGATGCGCCTTGACTTCGCGCACGAGTTCCTCGGGCAGCTTCACGCCGAACGTTTCGGGCAGTATTTCCAGGTGGCGCAGCGTCGAGAGGGGCTTGATGCCGGGGATGATCGGCACGGTGATCCCCGCTTCGCGGCAGCGGCGCACGAAGTCGAAGTATTTGGCATTGTCGAAGAACATCTGCGTGATGACATATTCCGCCCCGGCGTCGACCTTGTCGCGCAGGCGGGCGATGTCCGAGGTGATGTCGCGCGCCTCGGCGTGCACCTCGGGATAGCCCGCCACGCCGATCGAGAATTTCGAGTGGTGGCACTCCTCGACCTCGCCGTCGATGAATTTTCCGCGGTTCATGTCGGCGATCTGCCGCACGAGGTCCACGGCGTGGGCGTGGCCCTGCGGATGGGGCATGAAACGCTTTTCGTTCTGCGACTTGTCTCCGCGCAGCGCCAGCACGTTGTGCAGGCCCAGGAAGTCCATGTCGATCAGCGTGTCCTCGATGTCGTATTTCGACAGTCCGCCGCAGATCAGATGCGGGACCACCTCCACGCCGTAGCGGTTCTGGATGGCCGCCGAGATGCCCACCGTCCCGGGGCGGCGGCGCACGACGTGCCATTCGACGCTGCCGTCCTCGCGCTCGGTCTCCTTGATTCCCTCGCGGTGGAAGGTGATGTTGACGTAAGCCGGGTCGAGGGCCATCAGCGGCTCCACGGCGGCGAATATCTTCTGCATGCCGTCGCCCTTGAGCGGCGGGAGCAGTTCGAACGCGAAGCGGGTGCGCCCGGAGGCGATCGCTTCGTTGATGATCTCTACGACGTTCATACGTTGTTCGGTATAATCTTTTTTACGGTTTCGGCCTCCATTCCGCGGCGGCGTGCGTAGTCGAGCAGCTGTTCGGCGCCGATGGTCCCGACCGAAAAGTAGTCGGCGTCGGAGAACATCAGTCCGCACAGCGCCTCCCCGGGGTCGATCATCCAGTTTTCGGTCAGCCGCATTCCGGTCGTCACCTCGACCGCGAGCAGGTCGAAGACCTCGCGTTTGAGCGAATGGTCGGGCGAGGCCGGGTAGCCGAAGGCCATGCGGCGGCCGCGGTACTGGCCGCGGACTGCCTGCTCGGGGGTGGGCGGCGTGCCCGTTTCGTAGCCCCACATCTCGCGCCGCATGAAGGCGTGCACGGCCTCGGCGAAGGCTTCCGTGAGGCGGTCGGCCAGCAGTTTGGCCATGATGGCCGAATAGTCGTCGCCCCCGGCGCGGAACTTTTCCGCCAGCTCCTTCAGCCCGATGCCGGCCGTCAGGGCGAAACAGCCGATCCAGTCGCCGTCCGGTGCGATGAAGTCCGCCAGCGACAGGTTCTCCTCGCCGCGCGTCTGGTTGCGCAGCATCGGGAGGCGTTTTTCGCGCCCTTTCGCGTCCGTCACCAGAATGTCGTCGCCCTCGGAGCGTGCCGGGAAGATGCCCGCTACCCCTTGCAGCGTCAGCAGCCGCTCGTCGCGGATGCGGGCCAGCAGGGCCTGGGCGTCGGCGAAGACCTTGCGCGCCTCGGCGCCCTTTTCGGGATGGTCGAGAATCTCGGGGTAACGCCCCTTGAGTCCCCACGCCGCGAAGAAGAAACTCCAGTCGATGTACGGTTCGGCGTCGGCCACGTCGAAGTCGGGGAAGACCATGCGCCCCGTGTGGAGCGGCACGACGGGTTCGTGCTGCGCCGCGCCGCGCCGCGCCCTGCGCGCTTCGGCGATCGGAATGAGGTCGCGCTCCCGCAGCCGGCGGGCGTACTCCTCGCGCAGGGCCTGCTGGTCGGCTTTCACCTTGTCGGCGTAAAGGTCGCCGTCGGGGCCGAGCAGCTGCGCCAGTATCTGGCTGTTGCGGCTGGCGTTCGCGGAGTGGACCGCCACGCCCGAATAAACCGGGGCGATCTTCACCGCCGTGTGGAGGTCCGAGGTCGTCGCGCCGCCGATGATGACCGGAATGCGCAGCCCTCGCCGTTCCAGCTCCTCGCAGACGCGGGCCATTTCGTCGAGCGACGGGGTGATCAGCCCGCTCAGGCAGATGCACTGCGCGCCCCACGCCACCGCCTCCTCGACGATGCGTTCCGGCTCGACCATCACGCCCAGGTCCCGGATTTCGTAACCGTTGCAGGCCATCACGACCGCCACGATGTTCTTGCCGATGTCGTGCACGTCGCCTTTCACGGTGGCGATCAGCACTTTCCCCGAATTATGCGCATTCGCGGCCGACCCCTGTTCGATATAGGGCGTCAGCGCCGCCACCGCGCGTTTCATCACGCGGGCGGTCTTCACCACTTGCGGCAGGAACATCTTGCCCTCGCCGAACAGCGTGCCGACCTGCTCCATGGCAGGCATCAGCAGCGTGTCGATCACGGCCATCGGGCTTCCCAGCGCCTCGTAACCCTCCAGCGCATCCTGCTCCACGTAGTCGGCCACGCCCTTGAGCATCGCATGGGCGATACGCTCTCCGAGCGTCCCCGCACGCCATGCGTCGGGGGCCTGCGGCTGCGCCTGGGCCGTCTGCTGCACCCCGTGGGCATACTCCGCGAGCCGCTCCGCGGCGTCGGCCCGGCGGCAGAGGATCACGTCCTCGACGCGGCAGAGCAGTTCGGGTTCGATCTGGCTGTACACTTTGAGCATCTGCGGGTTGACGATGCCCATGTCCATTCCGGCCCGGATGGCGTGGTAGAGGAACGCCGAGTGCATCGCCTCGCGCACCGTGTTGTTGCCGCGGAAGGCGAACGAAAGGTTCGACACGCCGCCCGAGACCTTCGCATGGGGAAGGTGCTCCTTGATCCAGCGCGTCGCGTCGATGAACGCCTTGGCGTAGCCGTCGTGCTCCGCAATGCCCGTTGCGACGGCCAGCACGTTGGGGTCGAAAATGATGTCTTCGGGTGGAAATCCGTTGTCCGTCAATAGCTTGTATGCCCTCTCCGCAACCTCTGCTTTACGTTCGAAGGTGTCGGCCTGGCCCCGCTCGTCGAAGAGCATCACCACGGCCGAAGCGCCGAAGCGGTGGATCTCCGCGGCCCGGCGCAGGAATTCCGCTTCGCCCTCCTTGAGCGAGATGGAGTTGACCACCGACTTACCCTGCGTCACTTCAAGTCCCGCTTGAAGTACCTCCCATTTCGACGAGTCGATCATCACCGGCACGCGGGCGATCTCCGGCTCCGAGGCCATCAGGTTGAGGAACGTGCGCATCGCCGCCGGACCGTCGATCAGCCCGTCGTCCATGCAGACGTCGACGATCTGCGCCCCGGCGTCGACCTGTGCGCGGGCCACCGAGAGCGCCTCTTCGTAGTTGGCTTCGCGGATCAGCCTTGCGAAACGGGCCGATCCGGCGACGTTCGTGCGTTCGCCGACGTTGATGAAGTTGGCTTCGGGGACGATCCGCAGCGGCTCCAGACCGCTCAAGGTCGTGATGTGCTTCGGCGCGGGAACGGGCCGCGGGGCGTAGTCTCCGGATATTTTCGACAATTCGAATATGTGGGCGGGCGTCGTGCCGCAGCAGCCGCCCACGATGTTCACCAGTCCGCGACGCATATACTCGCCGACATCCCCGGCGAACATTTCGGGCGTCTCGTCGTAACCGCCCATCACGTTGGGAAGCCCTGCGTTCGGGTGCGCCGAGATGCGCGTTCCGGCCACTGCCGCCAGCCGTTCGAGGTAGGGCAGCAGCTGCTTGGCCCCGTAGGCGCAATTCAGCCCGACCGACAGCAGGTTCGCGTGCGACACCGAGACGGCGAAGGCCTCGACGGTCTGCCCCGAGAGGGTGCGGCCGCTGGCGTCGGCGAGCGTTCCGGAGACCATCACGGGGATCGCGCGGCCCAGCCGCTCGCAGAGCGTGTCGATGGCCCAGAGGGCCGCCTTGGCGTTGAGCGTGTCGAAAACGGTCTCCACCAGCAGGATGTCCGCCCCGCCGTCCACCAGTCCCCGCACCTGATCCGTATATGCTTCGACCAGTTGTGCGAAGGTCACCTCGCGGGCCGCGGGATTCTGTACGTCGGCCGACATCGAGGCCGTGCGGTTCGTGGGACCCACCGATCCCGCCACGAAACGCGGCTTCTGCGGGTTGCGGGCCGTGAACTCGTCGGCCGCGCTGCGTGCGATTCCGGCTGCGGCCTTCGAAATCTCGTAAGCGCACTCTTCGAGCCGGTAGTCGGCCAGCGACACGGCGTTGGCGTTGAACGAGTCGGTTTCGATGATGTCGGCTCCCGCCCGCAGGTATTTTTCGTGAATCTCGCGCACCACGTCCGGGCGGGTCAGCGCGAGCAGGTCGTTGCAGCCCTTGAGCTGCACCGGCCAGCCGGCGAACCGCCGGCCGCGGTAGTCCTCCTCCTGCAGTCCGTAGCCCTGCACCATCGTGCCGAAGCCTCCGTCGAGCAGCAGGATGCGGCGCTCCAGTTGGTCGTATAGCGTTGTCGTCATTTATTTTTCGGTAATTTCTATTTCGTAGAGTCTCGGCCAGTTTTTGCCCGTCACGAAGATGCGGTCCCCCTCGGCGTCATAGGCGATGCCGTTCAGCACGTCGGTCGTCGCGGTCATTTCCGTTTCGGGCAGCAGCCCCGCGAGGTCGACGACGCCCTCGACGACGCCCGTCGCGGGGTCGATGACGACGATCTGGCCGTCAACAAGGTGCGGCGCAAGCTTCTGCGCGATGGAGACGTGGTAAATCTCCGGCAGAATGATAAAAATCACTTCGCAGCCGTCAATGGCCTTGGCGATATCCGTCGTCGCAAACTGGATCTTACCGAAACCGGGAAAGTCGGTGTTGCCGTAGATGTTGACACCGCCGAGCTCATTGAGCTTTGCGACCGTGTCTTCCATCACGTCGAAAATTCGGGTCTGATAGCCCTGATTGGACAGCCATGCAGCCGTCGTCTGGCCGCCGTTGCCGGCGCCGATAATGGCAATAGGTTTGTTTGTCATGCTCTTATACCTCCTGATGAAAGATGAATTCCGTATCAGCCATTGACGAGCTTCAGGAACTCGTCGACCGTCATATCTTCGCTCAGGCCCAGCGTCTTGAGCGTATAGCCCTCGTCCATGTCGCCGCCGACAAGCGTCTCACCAAGCGTGCAAACTGCGTCGATGACCGGCGTCTTGATCTTGGCGATCTGACCCAGTGCCTGCAGCGAACGCAGGTTGTACGGAATGTCCTCGAGCAGATAACGCACCTTGAGCGATTTCGGTCCCTTGATGCCCTTATAGCA
>ERZ773138.3355-NODE-3355-length-10378-cov-3.738836_pt1 | contig 10378 bp, 4 predicted proteins | sample MGYA00511114_ERZ773138 | MGnify/ENA primary metagenome ERZ773138 (study PRJEB29015, sample SAMEA2737805) | human gut metagenome | biome: human gut; feature: human-associated habitat; material: faeces | place: China | collected 2012 ...
TTTTTTCTTTATACCGTTTCAGCATCGCAGGTACATCCGGGAAAATTCTGGAATCCCATTCAAAATCACACCAGTGAAATTCTTTCATCCAGAAACAGTCAAAGTGGAATACCTGCAATGGGATCTTGCGCTCTGCCATACCATCGATAAAGCTGTTTCCTGTCTTCTCATCATAGCTTGTTGTGAAAGAAGTAGACAACCACAGACCGAAGGAATATGCCGGTGGCAATGCAGGCTTACCTGTCAATGTTGTGTAGTTCTCTAATACATGCTCTAAGTTCTCACCACCGATAATGAAGTACTCTAACTCTTCACCCGGTACCGTAAATGTTACCTTGGAAACTGTATCGCTCATTACCTCGAAAGATACTTTGTCAGAGCTGTTGACCAATACACCATAGCTCTTAGATGAGATATAGAAAGGTACTGTCTTGTAACTCTGATCAGAACATGTACCACCATCACAGTTCCATGTCTCTACTGTCTGACCATTCTTTACGAATGGAGTGAATTTCTCACCGAAACCATAAATGCACTCACCGATGTCTGTCTTTAACTGCTCACGCAAATATGTTGTGTGAGGATCCTGTGGGTAGTTGAAGAACTGATCGTCCTCCTGTGTGTTCATGCGCGCATTTGCTGTATACTGGCTCTCGTTGATGATGGATGTAGATCTCCATGCACCGCCTGTCAAAAGCTTATCTTTGTAGTAATACTGTACTTCCCAATCATCTGCGATCTTGATCTCTACACGAGTATCGCCAGACTTCAATGTTACCTTGTCCTCTGTGCGAGTGATCTCAGGAGTATATCCTGTATCCTCGTTCAACTCATAACGAGGAATGTTGTCCAATCCTCCTCTGTAATGATCAATGTGTACCTTGATGATATTCTCTGATGTAGAAGAATATGTAATCTCAAGGTTTGGTCCGCCCAATGTCATACCACGATTCAAAACCGTATATGGTGTAGCTAATACTTTGATGGAATTCTCTGTTGTCTCCACCTTGTAAGCTTGAGAAGCGTAGTTCACATTGTAACCCTGTTTGCTTAACCAAAATCCGTCTGCTACTTTCATGTTTCGTCTCCTTTCAAAATACCTTTTCTCTAATTTTGATGATTTTATCCTCACCTGTCAGATCAGTAAGATGAGATCATCTGCTTGCGCATATCTTGCGACTTGATAGTTCTATTATACTTGCATGCATTTGTTTCGTCTATAATTATTAGGGCAATTTATAACATTATTTTGATATTTCATGCTAATTTCGGTGAGAAGTTCGCTCATGACATAAAAAAGAGCAAAGCCAGTGCTTTGCTATGCAAGAATTACTAAAGCAATTCTTGGTGATGTCACGCTGCATAACAGCATTTTCCTACTCCATAAAAAGACCGTGATCCGATCTATGATCGAATCACGGTCTCCCTTAAAACCAATGTTTTGTGTTCAAGAATTTGTTTGACTCAATTCCTTCTAATTTTCTATCGAAAATTATTTGAATTTCTTGTATCCACTCTTTTTAAGTTTCTTAATCTGAGCTTTCTTTGCCTTCTTAGACTTAGATGCAGCAGTAACTTTGATTGTCTTCTTGCATCCCTTGAATGCGCCCTTCTTTACAGAAACTTTAGCTTTCAATGTAAGTTTAGAAAGCTTCTTGCAGTTCTTGAACGCACCTGCCGGGATAGACTTGATCGTCTTACCAAGAGTAACTTTCTTAGCCTTAGCACCCTTGAATGCATTCTTGCCAAGCTTGTTGATCTTGTAAGTAGCCTTAACCTTGCTTACAGTCTTAGATACACTAGTACCTACGCTAAGTTTAGAAGCTTTCTTACCCTTCTTGGACAAGCCAACTACTGTTACAACACCCTTTGTCTTCTTAGAGCTTGTAGCTGTTGCAACCTTTGTTACCTGATATTTGAAGTTGCCAGACTCGAACTTAGCACCCTTCTTGTAGCCAATTGTCTTAGCTGCTTCGAAGTTAGCACCTTTGAGCTGGAATGTAATCTCCATGCTGCTTGTAGGAAGTGTTGTCAAAGTACTCAATGCAGAACTTGCATCTTTTCCCTTAGGATAAGCTACATTCTTGATTCCATCATCCTCAGAATATCCGTCAGCTACCATGAACTGATAATACTCGTCAGCGTCTGGCTTGTTAGGGAGTGAGAAACCACTCTTAACAACCTTGCCATCAATCTTTAATGTAGCATTAACAGCAGTTACACCCTTCTGTGTCAAAGGAATCTGAGTTGTAACATAGAGCATGTTGAAGCCCTTAGCTGTCTTAGCATCTTTCTCAGCGCCCTTGATCGTCTTAAAGTTCACACCGGAGATAGATACTGTATAGTTCGTTCCATTTGCTTTCATTGTAGCATTAGCAATCTTAGCAGGATAAGCTTTGTACTTATCACCTGTGCTAAGTGATACCTGAGAATTATACTTAATATCCTTGCTCTTCAGACCAAGTGTGCTGTCATTCCAAGCGTTACGGAAGATGTAGTTATCCGTCTGGAATCCAAGGTATGCATCATATGTCTTCAATGCCGGTGCCTTTGTAGGAGCAGCGGTTGGCTTTGGAGTAGGTGTTACTACAGGTGCCTCAGCAGATACTTCAAATGTAACTGCGAATGTATCACCTGCGACAACCTCAACCGGATCGCCTGCGTTTGTCCATGTACCATTAGCATTTGTCATAAATGGATTTGCTTTCTGGAACTCGTCTGCCTTACTTGCGGATGTGCTGCAGTAGTTATTAACAATACCAGCACGAAGCTTTCCTGTTACTTTATTACCATCGTTATAAACGCTTGCCTTAGACCAATCAAGTGTCTGCTTAACTTTACCGTCAGCGCCAGTGATTGTGATCGTCTTAGGCTTTACAGAAAATGTGCTAGGTACAACATAATTCTTCTTGCCGGATACATCCTTTGCACCCAAAGTACCAAACTCAATTCCAAGATATTTTGCCTCTGTCAAAAGGTCATCTGCGTCATCCTCTGCTACTGCAGATACTGTATATGTGCCTGTCGTAGAGATGGCTCCTGAAGATGCTACAAAACCACCATTAACCTCTTCTGTCTCGCCTGTTGCAAGCTTGTAAGTATCATCAACCTGCTTAAGAGCACCTGTGCTGTCCTTTACAACTCTGCCTGTTCCATTGAAAATCTTACTGTTATTCTGCACAAGATATGCAGTAAATTCTGGTGCGATCTTAGTTGCATCTGCAGCTTTAGACTTCTCACCAGTCACACCAGCACCTAAAGAAACAACCATAGCTGCTGTGAGAATCATAGAGAGTAAACTCTTTGACTGTTTTCTCATGAATATTTTCCTCCTTTTCATTTTGCAATGTTTTGGTCAAACATTGACACGTTCTTGAACATTCTGGTCAGGATATCATACTTAAATGCTGATGTCCCCCAAATCATGTACTATTATACAAAATTTTCTTTAAAAATTCCAGCCCTTTTTCCTTTGAAAAAAAGGCTTATTTTACCTACAAAAATAGAGAATCCTCTTGATGCAGAGGCTTCTGCAATTCAAAACCACTTTATGAAAGGCAATATCAGCGCTTTACTTTGCAAGAATTGCTAAAGCAATTCTTGATAGCATTACTCCACACAACAGCAATTTTCGATAAAATATTTCCGATAATTAAAAAACAGCCGCACCTTTCGGCACGACTGTTTTCCGGTTTTCACCATATTTTAAATGACTCAATAATTATCAAAATTTAATGCTAATTTCTTTAATTATTTGAATTTCTTGTAACCGCTCTTCTTTAACTTCTTAACATTAGCCTTAGTTACTTTCTTAGAAGCGCCCTTAACCTTGATTGTCTTCTTGCATCCCTTGAATGCTTTCTTAGCAACCTTTGTTAATTTAGCTTTTACCTTCAAAGTAGATAACTTCTTGCAGTTAGCAAATGCTCCTGCAGGAATGGACTTAATGTTCTTGCCAAGAGAGATTGTCTTAGCATTAGCGCCCTTGAATGCGTTCTTGCCAATACTTGTTACTTTGTAGCTGTAGCCATTGATCTTAGCTGTAGCTGGTGCAGAGAGGCTGGATGCCTTCTTACCTGCCTTAGAAAGACCAACGATTGATAATGTACCAGCTTTCTTAGCTGTAGCAGCCTTTGTTACCTTGTAAACAACCTTGCCGCTCTCAACCTTCTTTCCCTTCTTAGGAGCCTGTGGCGCCTTAGTAGGTTTGTCTTTCAGTGGCGCAGATGTTACATTTGGCTTCTCGCTTGGTTTAACAGTTGGTTTAACAGTTGGCTTTTCACTCGGTGTAGGAAGAACACCCTCAGACGCATCAATATCGTCCTTTGTAATAGTATCGTTCTTTACATTCTCACCTGTCTCAGGATCTTTATAAGTACCTTCCTTAAGGTCATTCAATGCAGCCTTAAGTCCTGTAACCTTAAATGTAATCTCAATGCTGTTCTCTGGAATTGCTAACTCTTCAGCATCTGTCTTGTCAAACAAAGGTCCCTTATCATCAGCATTCCACTTGTTGATCAGTGGATAGTAGTAATACAACTCATCTGCTTTCTGAACAAGGCTCAGATCTTTAGCAACTTCAGCACCATCAACCTTCATAGATGTAACAGATAACTTAACATCTGCATATGCACCATCTGGGTTTTCTTCTGTCTTAGCAGAAAGATCTGTTGCGATAGACAACAAGTTGTACTTCGTAGCTGCTGTTAAATCGATACCGCTAATAGCTACTGTATACTCACCATCTCTTGTAAGTAATACGTCAGTAGCCTTAAAGTTTGCAGCGTCACCGCTTGCTTTGATGTAATCGTAAGTATCCTGTTTTCCAAGATCATTTGGCTTGTAACCATTACGATAATCCCAAGTTCCATCCATCTGATATGCGATGTAAGCATGGATACCCTTTGTAGCCCAAAGAGCCTCGTCATAAGCCTTAGGAGCCTCTGTTGCTTCTGGAGTAGGTGTTACTTCCGGTCCTTCTGTATCGTCTGTGAATTTCAATTCTGTTGTCTTCATAGTTACATCAGAAATTGTTAAACCAGCTGTTACGTTCTTGTCATCATCCTTCTCTAATGCAGAATCGATGTCAGCGAACATTACACCTAACTGATTTCCAAGAGTAATTTCTCCTGCTGCAGTATAAGATACTGTATATGTTCCGTCTTTTTCGATTTCAACAACACCAGCTGATGGTACTGTGTTACCTAATGTATTTACAGACCAGTCACTTGAGTTCACACCGATGAATGCCTTGATAGACTTAGCGCCTGTCTTTGCTAATACATCTGCAACGCCTGCTGCCTTGAAAGAAATAGAGATGTCTCTAAGTGTCTGACCCTCCATTGTATTTGGATCAAACTTGCCCCAGTTGTTGAATACAAGAAGTCTTGCTTCTCCACTGTCGCCACCTACGAATTTGCTTTCTGTAGCACCATCGAATTTTGCAACGCTCTTAACTTCCTTTGCCACCTCAACTTTGAGAGATGCATCAGATACTGTTAAACCAGCTGTTACATTCTTGTCATCATCTTTCTCTAATGCAGAATCGATATCAGCGAACATTACACCCATCTGGTTTCCTAATTTAACCGTAGAAGAACCAGTATATGTTACAGTATAAGTTCCATCTTTCTCAATTTCTGTTACTCCGTCTGCAGGAACTGTGTTTCCAAGAGTATTTACAGACCAGTCACTTGAATTTAAGCCAAGAAATGCTTTAATAGACTTAGCACCGGTCTTTGCCAATACATCAGCAACACCTGCAACCTTGAAAGTAATAGATGCATTCTTTACATCAATACCTTCAAGCTCACTCGGGTCATACTTGCCCCAGTTGTTAAATACTAACAAACGAGCTTCTCCGGAATCTCCGCCTACTAACTTAGATTCTACCGCTTTATCGAAAGATGTAACATCTTTCATTAAAGCAGGAGCTTTAATCTGAAGCTTTGTATCAGAAACTTTCAAACCTGCTGTTACATTCTTGTCATCATCTTTCTCTAAAGCAGAGTCGATGTCAGTAAACATTACACCCATCTGATTTCCAAGTGTAATTGTTGAGGAACCAGTATATGTTACTGTATAGGTTCCATCTTTCTCAATTTCTGTTACTCCATCTGCAGGTGCAGTGTTACCAAGAGTATTCACTGACCAATCACTTGAATTCAATCCAAGGAATGCTTTAATAGACTTAGCACCTGTCTTCGCCAACACATCAGCTACACCTTCAACATTAAAAGTAATAGATGCATCTTTCATGCTGATTCCTTCAAGTGCATTTGGATCATACTTGCCCCAGTTGTTAAATACTAACAAACGAGCTTCTCCAGAATCTCCGCCTACTAACTTAGATTCAACTGCCTTATCAAATACAACCTTGTCCACAGTAGATACCGCAGCATCTGCTTTTTCAGACACAAGGCCGACGCTAGGAATAAGACTTAACGCCATTGCTCCGGCAAGAATCCATGACAAAACTTTTTTTGTCTGTTTTCTCATTATTTCTCCTCCTCTTTTTATTATTGAGTCATCGTACATAATTGAAATGCTGTACGTAAGTTTTGAACTTAAGAGCCATGAAACAAAAGCTCATATTTCAGTCAAAACACACCATAGCCTTTCATTTATATACATAAAAATTTACAAAATATATTCTAACACGATACGGTAAAAAAATCAATCATTTTTACCTGTTTTTCGGAAAATCTATTGCCGATTTTGTTAAATATACACAAAATTATATCTTAATCCTGTCTATATCGATGATTTTTACCGTAAATATTCACAATACGACAAGCCTGCCATGCAAGCATTATTCAGAACTTTCCTGCCACGAATACGTGTTTCGCATTTCCATTATGGCAAAAAAACGGAAAGAATAAGTTTATTTATATCTTGTTATAATACCTTTCAAAAACTTGAAAGTGAGGCTTTTTATGACAAAGCAAAAATGTAATTCTAATAACACAAATGGCAATTTAGCCAAAAGCAGCCTAACGCTAAACGAATGGTATTCTTTTTGGATACAGAATTATAAAACCGGCGTTGTTAAACCATCGACAATCCAAAATTATTGCTGCATCTATAATAATCATATCAAAAAATTTTTAGGTTATATGCCGCTTTGCGAAATTCGCACAATGCATATCCAGCAAATGCACAATTCGCTCGAACTATCATCCAAGTACCAGCATTGCATCCATGCTATACTCTCGAATATGTTTGAAATCGCGGTTCAAAATGATTTGATCGTGAAAAATCCATGTTGCGGTACCAAGCTTCAGTCATTACAAAACAAACACAGACGTGTTTTGTCATCGGAAGAGCAACAGCTTTTCGCTAATTTAATGCAACAGCCAAAGTGGCGCGATCGTTCTTTGCCTATTACTGTGTTGCTTGGAACCGGAATACGCGTCGGCGAATTACTTGCTTTGACGTGGGACAATATTGATTTGAAACAAAAAACAATTTATATCGAAAAAACGTTACTTTACCTATGGAATACAGATTTGCAAAAATATACGTTTTCGTTTCAATCCCCGAAAACAGTTAACAGCAAACGCTGTATCCCTATGTCAACGCCTGTGCATAATGCCTTTTTGCAACAATGTGACAAAATAAAACAATTAAAACAAAACTCTGCCAAATGGTCACCTATTGAGGATTTTGAAAACCTTGTGTTTGTAAACAGCCTTGGTCGTCCAATGCAACGGCGTGATATCCAAATTATTTTGGATCGTATGACTGATGAACTAAATAAACAAGCGTTAAAATCATCTTCTTCCTATTATATTAAACACATTCATCCCCATACACTACGGCATAGTTTTGCGACTAGATGTTTTGAGGTCGGTATTCCGCCTAAAGTAGTGCAGACACTATTGGGACACAGTAGTATACAGATCACTATGGATTTATATACTCATGTTTCTTCAGATATGTGTCGGGAAAATATGAAGAAATTAGAAAAATTCGGAATGTGATTTCGACATTTTACAACTTTTTATTTCATAACTCTTAAGTTCAAAATTTACATACGTTTTTCAATTATGTACGATGACTCAATAATAAAAAGAGGAGGAGAAATAATGAGAAAACAGACAAAAAAAGTTTTGTCATGGGTTCTTGCCGGTGCAATGACATTAGGACTTACAGCAAATGTTAATTTTGCACCAGCAAGCGCAGACGATGCAACTGCATTTACTGCAAAATTAAGTGCACAAATGGATGTTACTAAATCTGATGTCGCTGAATGGGATTTTAGTGCTGAAGGTACAGGTAAGCTTGGAGAACTTTCCACTGTCACATACGATAGTGATAAGAAAGCTTGCTTCTCAGGAAATTTTATTGGAATTGACACTGATTTAACCTATGTAGAGGGTCAAACTGCTAAAATTTATTCTATCAAAGCCGATGGCAAAGAATTAGAAAATGTTGACCTGTCTAAAATCGTTTACGGTACTGAAAACGACAAAAAGACAACCGGTCGCATTACAATTCGTAATGCTTGGGGTGATGTCCCTGGTATTTTTGCTGACGACTATACCTATGAAGCTTTTAACAAATTGGAAATCACATATGCAATTGGTGATGCTACACATTCTTTACCAGATGCAACTTCTACAAACGCACCAACCACAGCACCAACCACAGCACCAACCACAGCACCGACTGCAGCACCAACTGCAACACCAACCGTTGATCCTAATCTCCATGGTGAAACATTGACATGGAATGGTACTGCCAATATTTATCAATACGGCGATGATACGTTTGAGACAGAGACCACAACTGTATCAGATGGATTGACTGTTCAGGAAGATGGCTCCAACGCTTGCGTTATTACTGTAAAGTATGATTCTTCAAAATACAAACAACCAGTATTGCAGTTGATTACCAGCGCATATACCGGTGATCCTAGCAAGGATACTACTTTCAGAATTACAGAATCAAGTTGGAAAAAAACAGCTCCTTTGTATGGACGTACCGCTGATAGCACCTATTTTACGGTAGCTGAAGGAAATCAGTTTGGCGATCAGTCTGGTTTCAAGGATGAAGACGGAAACAGCGTAGATGGTGCTGATGCAACAAGCGTTTTATTCACTGAATTTTCAGCTGATATTGCAGGTTTGGGCGATGAGATTTATATTTGTGGACATAATCGTACGATTACAAAAATTGTGATCTGCGAAGCAGAGGATGTTCCAAGTCCTACAAACACACCAGCTCCTACAGTACAGCCAAGTGATAATCCAAATGTGACACCTGGTCCTACTAATAAGCCTACTAATACACCTGCACCTACAAAAGCACCTAAGGCTCCTAAAAAAGGTGCTAAGGTTGAGAGCGGCAAGGTTGTTTATAAAGTAACAAAAGCCGCTACAGCTAAGAAAGCTGGTACATTGTCATTAGTTGGTCTCTCTAAGGCCGGTAAGAAGGCATCTAAGCTTTCTTCACCTGCTACTGCTAAGATCAATGGCTACAATTACAAAGTAACAAGCATTGGTAAGAACGCGTTCAAGGGTGCTAATGCTAAGACAATCTCTCTTAGCAAAAACATTAAGTCTATTCCTGCAGGCGCATTTGCTAACTGCAAGAAGTTATCTACTTTGAAAGTAAAGGCTAAATTAACAAAGGTTACTAAGAAGGCATTCAAAGGATGCAAGAAGACAATCAAAGTTAAGGGTGCTTCTAAGAAGATAACTAAAGCCAATGTTAAGAAGTTAAAGAAGAGTGGTTACAAAAAATTCAAATAATTAAAGAAATTAACATTAAATTTTGATAGTTATTGAGTCATTTATGAAAGACATTACGTCGAATAGGGTCTGTGCATTTGCACAGACCCTATTGTTTTTGTCATGATACGATTTTCACTTCTTTGACTTGCCATATTTATTATCTTCCCTTTTGTATGACAGCGATGCAATTTATTCAATCTCGATCAGCTTATTTCAACTTTGTCTCCGAATGGTATCATATTGAATACTTGTCAACTCAATCCACCATTATCTATAACTGAGACTACTTATATTGGTGTCTGTGATGCTTTCCCTGATTCCAGCTTGCCTATCGGCCTCTTTGGTTGACTGCTTTGGGGACTTTTTCTATTTCAGCTTGCCTATCGGTCTTCTTTGGTTGACTGCTTTGGCGCTTTCGCTGATTTCAGCTTGCTTTTTGGCTTCTTTGGTTGACTGCTTTGGGGACTTTTTCTATTTCGGCTTGCCTATCGGGCTTCTTTGGTTGACTGCTTTGGCGCTTCCGCTGATTCCAGCTTGCTTTTTGGCTTCTTTGAGTGACTGCTTTGGCGCTTTTGCTGATTCCAGCTTGCCTATTGGCTTCTTTCGGGTGACTGCTTTGGCGCTTCCGCTGATTCCAGCTT
>ERZ773138.3356-NODE-3356-length-10378-cov-3.531338_pt1 | contig 10378 bp, 10 predicted proteins | sample MGYA00511114_ERZ773138 | MGnify/ENA primary metagenome ERZ773138 (study PRJEB29015, sample SAMEA2737805) | human gut metagenome | biome: human gut; feature: human-associated habitat; material: faeces | place: China | collected 2012 ...
AACGAAGAATTAGAAGATCATATAAATATATTGCAAGAAAAATCCAAATGGTGATTTTAATATGAGAACAAAATACACAATCAATGAACTTTTATTTAAGATATATTTGATATGCGTGATTTTAGGGTCTTTGCTAAGAAATATGTTGGGTGAATGGGAGCCGATATATGATACATACAGGTTTGTTAGTAAAGGAAGATGGGGAACTTTCTTTTTAAGTTTTTCAAGTATTATTATTCTTGTGCTGATATTTAGATGTTTTATACAATATATAAAAAAAGTCCATGCAGGAATAAGGATTTTGATTATAAGTTCGATTTTATATTATTTGATATGGACTGTATTAGCTTTAGATAAAGCGCCTGCTCAATCTGTTTTTTTTGAATCGATTTCTACATCAGTGATTTTGTTACCAGTGGCAGCGCTACTTGGTTTTGATGACAATATATGGAATATATTGGAAAACAAATTGCCATATATAAATATACTCTTCTGCTGTTGTTTTTATATTGCTGTTTTTTCTTTTTGGGCTAATTATGGAATTAAATGGCCTATGAATGCGTCATATAAAGGGATATTCTCATATTGGTTTACATCTACTTGCATTATGACCTTTATAGATTTCCCCAAAGAAGATAAAAGAAAGTTGATATACTGTGATTTGTTGCTTATTATCGCCGCTGCGTTTATTACACAGTCAAGAGCATGGGTATTACAGACATTAATAATATTATTTATATTTGTTGCTGTTCTGGGTAATAGGAATAGATCTGTTAAGATTTTAATGGGATTTTTGCTGATTATTATTGCGGTATTGGGAGTTTCTTATATTTTTCCAGAGATTACAGGAAATTTGTTCAATAGAGGAATGGAAGATACCAGAAGTGGACAATATGTAATCTTTTTTGCACAGCATTCATGGGAGGATTTGATCTTTGGATTGGGTATCAATGCTTCTTATAGCTACTTGGGAAATAAGAACTATAGTTATTTCGATAATCAGTTTATGTTTGTTATGTTCCATTATGGAATCTTCCCAGTGATTGCATGGTTGTGTGTATATGCATCTACTTTAAAAGGCAGTAAGATTTATAATGAGCAAAGTAGAATAGTGATTCGAGCAGCAAAATTTGTCGGATTTTTTGTATTACTAGCGTATATGGGCGTTTCTACATATTATCAGATCGAGTTGGGATATAGTGGCGTTATTGTAATGATGCTTATTGGAAAAGCATTAAGAGAAAAATATTCATTTAAAGATTATTACATTGAAAGCTTTAAATTTGATATTAATAAGTTTATTAATGAAGGTGAAATAAGTGAAAATAAAACTTATTTCTTGTTTGGATATGATACTGGTGTTGTAGAAATTGAAGATTTAATTAACATAAGTGGAAATAAGTAACTTAAATTAAGGAAGAGTGTAGTAATAAGGGAAATAAATTCATTGTTTTTACAAAGATAAAATGTTGTTTAGGAAATGTTAATAAAAAAACATTGAAAATTTATAAAAACAGTGTATAATTAAAAAAGAGATAAAAAGTAATTAATACTATATAAAGTATTAATATTTATATTATCCAACTTGTATATAGTAAAGGTGGTGAGACTTTGGCATTAGAAGCAATTAATGAGATAAAAGAAGCAGAGAAAAAAGCGGAAAAAATAATTTCAGAAGCAAATCAAGATGCAAAAGAAATTATTAGCAATGCTACTAAAGAAGCAGAAATTAAATATAATGATATAATAAGTGAAGCAAAAACAAAAGCTAATGACTTATTAAGTGCAGCTTTAGAAGAAGGAAACAGCAATGCAGAACCACTATTAAAGAGTGGGGCAAAAGAAATCGAGGCTATACATAATATGTCTCAAGATTTAAAAGATAATGCTATTAATATAGTTGTTGAGAGGATAGTGAAGATTCATGGCAATAGTTAAGATGAACAAATTCACTTTGCTTACTTTTGAATCTAAAAAAGAAGAGCTTCTTCGTAAACTTCAAGGTTTTTCTAATGTAGAATTTATAAATTTACAAGATGAAAATTTGTTAGAAGCTAATGAAGAGTTAAAATCTCTTAGTAAAGATGAAATAGATTCAAACATTGCAAAGTATGAAGAAGATTTATCAAAGGCTAAAACTACTCTAGACTTTTTAACTAACTATATGCCTAAAAAGTCAGGATTAAAAGCATTAGAGGATGACAAGGAAGATTTAACTATTGATGAATTAGACAGTGCAGTTAAAAATATTAACTGGAATGAAATTTATGAAAAAGTTAAGTTAAAGGAAGATGAGCTTCACAACATAGAAAGCCAAATTACTAAGCTAGAAGGTGAAATTGAAGTTTTAACTCCATGGCAAGCCTTAGATATTTCTTTTGAAGCTCTAAATGAGCTAAAAACAGTATCAACTTTTATTGGAAGTATTTCAAAACAATATGAAGAACAACTTAATGAAAGTTTAGATTCTGAATATGTTGAAATTATCTCAAGAGGTAATAACGACATAAATATATTAGTTGTGTCTTTAAATGAAAGACATGATGAAGTATTAAGCATTTTAAGAGGATTTGGATTTAGTTCTTTTAAATCAGAGTTTGATGAAATACCACAAACTGTTATAACAAATCATGCACATGAAATAGAAGAATTAAAATCAAAGATATTCTTTATAAAAGAAGAAGTAGCTTCTTTTGAGGAAGATTATAAGAAAATGAAGCTAGTTTATGATTATCTTACAAACATAGTTTTAAGATATAAGGCTTCAAATAACTTTTTAAGAACTACAAACACTGTTACTATTCAAGGATGGTGTGAAGTAGAAAAAGATGAAGAGTTAGAAAAAATTTGTAAAAGTGTCTTAGCAGATGATTATTATTTATCATTTGAAGAAGTAAAAGAGGATGAAATTGAAGAAGTTCCTGTTAAGTTAAAAAATGGATTACTTAATAGAACTTTTGAATCTGTTACAGAAATGTATAGTTTACCAAAATATAATGAAGTTGATCCAACTCCATTATTAGTACCATTTTATTTAATATTCTTTGGTATGATGGTTGCAGATGTAGGATATGGACTAGTAATGTTTATAGCTGCTTTTTGTGCAATGAAATTCTTAAAGTTAAATAAGAAAAATGAAGATTTCGCTAGATTCTTCTTATTCTTAAGTATACCAACAACCATTATTGGTTTAATTTACGGATCATTCTTTGGTGATGCGGTAAAAATACCAGGATTAATAAATCCTACAGAAGATGTTAATACACTTTTAGTTGCTTCAATAGTATTTGGTGTTATACAAATATTCTTTGGATTATGCATTAAAGCATATTCACTTATTAAAGCAGGAAAACCAAAAGATGCATTTTATGATGTTGGTTCATGGTTAATAACATTAACATCAATTGGTGTACTATCTGGGTGTATAATGTTAGATTGGCCATCAATAGTTAAGTATATTGCAATTGCAGCAATGATATTTGGTATGATTGTAATAGTATTAACTGGTGGTAGAGCAGAAAAAACAAAAGGTGCCCAAATAGGTCAAGGTTTATATTCGTTATATGGAATTACAAGTTATATTGGTGACTTAGTTTCATATACAAGGCTTATGGCATTAGGTTTATCAGGTGGATGTATTGCAGGAGCATTAAACTTATTAATGAAATCATTAACTGGTCCAGCAATAATATTATTACCAGTGTTGTTTGTAGCAGCTCATGTATTTAACTTATTATTAGGTTTATTAGGAGCTTATGTTCATACAGCAAGATTACAATATGTAGAATATTTCTCAAAATTCTACGAAGGTGGAGGAAAAGCATTTACTCCATTTAAAGCATCAGAAAAATATATGAATTTAAAGGAAAATTAGGAGGAATTTAAAAATGGAAATGTCATGGATACAATTTTTTATGGAAAATAACGGTGGGTTAATATTTGCAGCTCTAGGTGTTGCATTAGCAGTTGGTTTATCAGGTATAGGTTCAGCTAAAGGTGTTGGATTAGTTGGGGAAGCAGCTTCAGGATTAGTTACAGAAGAACCAGAAAAGTTCGGTAAAGCATTAGTATTAGAATTATTACCAGGTACTCAAGGTTTATATGGTTTCGTTGTTGGTTTCGTTGCTTACACTAAGATGTCATCAGGAATGTCTTTAGAACAAGGTTTATACTTAATAGGTGCTTGTTTACCAATCGCTATAGCAGGTTTATTCTCAGGTATCGCTCAAGGTAGAGTTGCTGCTTCAGGTATTCAAATATTAGCTAAGAGACCAGAACACAACACAAAAGGTATCATCTTAGCAGCAATGGTTGAAACTTATGCATTATTAGGATTCGTTATATCATTCATGTTAGTAAGCATGGCAATGTAATTTTTACTTGCAATAATTATTAGCATCATAAAGATTGGAGATATAAATTATGTCAAATGTAAAGAATATAACTTCTAAAATCCTTAAGGATGCAGAAGCTGGAAAGGAAAATATCTTAGCGGCAGCTGAAGAAGAAAAAAATAAAATTCTTTCAAAGAAAGCAAGCTCTGCAAATGAAATTGCACAAGAAATTTTACAAAAGGCAGAAGCTGATGCAAAATCTAAGAAAGAAAGAGTAATTTCTAGTGCTAAATTAAAAGTTAGAAATAATAAATTGGCTGCAAAGCAAGAAATCATAGATGAAGTTTTTGAAAAGAGCATAAATAAGCTTACAGAATTATCTAAAGAACAATTCTTAAACTTTGTAAAAAATTCAATTTTATCAATGAATTTAACTGGAAAGCAAACATTAATATTAAATGAAACAGGATTAAAATTTGTTGATGATAGTTTTATTGATGAATTAAATAAAGAAGTAAAAGCAACAATTGCTTTAAGTAAAACAGCTGGAAATTTCAAAGGTGGATTTATCTTAGAAAATAACGGCATAGAAATAAATAGCACTTATGAAGCTTTAGTAAGCTCATTAAGAGATGAGTTAGAGTTTGAAGTAGCAAAGGTGTTATTTAATTAAGGAGGGGTAGTATGGATGTAATGCAATTTACTCAAGCTCTTTCAAGAATTTGGGTATTGGAAACAAGACTCCTTGATAAAACTAAAGTAGAAAGAATGCTAGAAGCTAATTCTGCTGATGAAGTTTTAAAAATACTTGGTGAAACTGAGTACGCTAATATAATGGGAAATATAAAAAGAGCAGCTGATTATGAAGAAATTTTAAGTACAGAACTTAAAAGAGTTTATAAATTAGTATATGAACTTTGCCCAGTAAAAGAAATCGTAGATCTAATGAGCACTAAATATAAATATCACAACATTAAAGTGTTATTAAAAGGAAAGTTCTTAGAAAAAGATTTATCAAATATGTTAATTGATTTAGGTAGAGAAGATTTAAATGAATTAAAGAGAAAAATAGATACAGATAATTTTAGAGATTTAAAAGGAAATGTTGAAAAGGCAGTTTTAGAAGTAATTTCTGATTTTGAAGCAAATAAAGATCCTCAAAAAATTGACATTATTGTAGATAGATATATGTTTAAGGAGTTAGATGAAATTAAAAAATCTTTAAACTATAAATTTACTGATAAACTTGTAAATGCAATGATTGATTCTACAAATGTTAGAACTTTACTAAGAGTTAAAAAGCAAGGTAAAGGAAGAGAATTTGCTTCAGAGGTTTTAGTTACTGGAGGAGCTATAAGTAAGGATACTTTAGTAGCTATAATTAATGAAACACCAGAAAATATTATTTCAAAATTAAGTACTAGTATATATTCTGATTTAATAAAAGAAGGTGTTGAAAGCTACATAGCAACAAATTCAGCAAATCTTTTAGAAAAATTAAGTGATAATTATATTATGGATCTTATGAAGAGTGGAAAGCTTGTAACATTTGGACCAGAAAGAATTTTATCATATATTTATGCTAAGGAAACAGAAATTAAAATCATTAGAATTATAATGGTTGGTAAGCTTAATAATATTACTGAGGAAGTAATAAGAGAAAGGCTGCGTGATATTTATGTATAAGAAAATCGGTGTAGTTGGAGATAAAGACTCGGTTTTAGCATTTAAAGCTATTGGAATAGATGTATTTCCAGTTGTAGAAGCGGATGAAGCTAGAATTGCTGTTGATAAAATGGCTATGAATGGATACGCAGTTATTTTTATAACAGAGCAAGTTGCAGTAACAATTGAAGAAACAATTGAACGTTACAATAAGCAAATGCTTCCTGCTGTAATATTAATTCCAAGTAATCAAGGAACTTTAAATATAGGTTCAAAGAGAATCAGCGATAGCGTAGAAAAAGCTGTTGGTGTGAATATTTTATAGGAAGGCAGGTTAGAAATTTGAAGACCGGAAAAATAATCAAGGTTGCAGGTCCTTTAGTTGTTGCTGAAGGAATGGACGAAGCAAATATTTATGATATGGTTAAGGTTGGAGAAAAGGGTCTTATCGGAGAAATCATTGAAATGAGAGGCGATAAGGCATCTATCCAAGTTTACGAAGAAACTACAGGAATAGGGCCAGGGGACCCAGTTGTTACAACTGGAGAACCTTTAAGTATTGAACTTGGACCAGGACTTATAGAGTCAATGTTCGATGGAATACAAAGACCACTAGATGCATTTGAAAAAGTAGCTCAATCACCATTTTTAACTAAGGGTGTATCTGTTACTTCATTAAATAGAGAAAGAGTTTGGGCTTTTAATCCTACAGTTAAGGTAGGTGATAAGGTTGAAGCTGGTGATGTAATAGGAACAGTTCAAGAAACTGCTGTTGTATTACACAAAATAATGGTTCCATATGGAGTAGAAGGGACTGTTAAAGAAATTAAATCAGGAGACTTTACAGTTGTAGATACAGTTTGTATTATAGAAACTGCTAAAGGAGATAGAGAAGTTCAACTTATGCAAAAATGGCCTGCAAGAAAAGGTAGACCATTTGCTCAAAAATTAAAACCAGAAGCGCCTATGACAACAGGTCAAAGAGTTATAGATACATTCTTCCCAGTAGCTAAGGGTGGAGCAGCTGCTGTACCAGGTCCTTTCGGAGCAGGTAAAACCGTTGTTCAACATCAAATTGCAAAATGGGGAGATGCTGAAATAGTTGTTTACGTTGGATGTGGTGAACGTGGTAACGAAATGACAGACGTTCTTAATGAATTCCCAGAACTTAAAGACCCTAAAACTGGTGAATCATTAATGAAGAGAACAGTACTTATAGCTAATACTTCAAATATGCCAGTTGCTGCTAGAGAAGCTTGTATATATACAGGTATTACAATAGCTGAATACTTCAGAGATATGGGATACTCAGTATCAATTATGGCTGACTCTACTTCAAGATGGGCTGAGGCATTAAGAGAAATGTCTGGTAGACTTGAAGAAATGCCTGGGGATGAAGGTTATCCAGCATACTTAGGTTCAAGACTTTCTGATTATTATGAAAGAGCTGGTAAAGTTGTTTGTTTAGGTAAAGAAGGAAGACAAGGAGCAGTTACTGCAATTGGTGCGGTATCACCTCCAGGAGGAGACCTTTCAGAACCAGTTACACAATCAACTTTAAGAATAGTTAAAGTTTTCTGGGGATTAGATGCACAACTTGCATATAAGAGACACTTCCCAGCTATAAACTGGATTAATTCATATTCATTATATGCTGATACTGTAGATGGATACTTAAATAAAACAGTTGCTGAAGATTGGTCTGCATTAAGACAAGAAGCAATGGCTTTACTTCAAGAAGAATCAGGTTTACAAGAAATCGTAAGCTTAGTTGGTATAGATGCATTATCAGAAAAAGATAGATTAAAATTAGAAGTTGCTAAGTCTATAAGAGAAGACTATTTACAACAAAATGGTTTCCATGAAATAGATACTTATACTTCATTAGATAAACAATATAAAATGTTAAAGCTTGTATTATTATTCAGACATGAAGCAGAAAGAGCTTTAGATGCAGGAGTTTACTTAGATAAAGTTTTAGCTTTAGAAGTAAGAGATAAGATTGCAAGAAGTAAATATATCCATGAAGATGATATAGCTAAGATGGATGATATAGCTGCTGAATTAAGAGCTGACATTGATACTTTAATCAACGAAGGAGGCGTTCTTAATGCTTAAGGAATACAGAACAGTTACAGAAGTTGTTGGTCCTTTAATGGTTGTTGAAGGAGTTAGCGGAGTTAAGTATGATGAACTAGTTGAGGTTGAAATACAAACTGGTGAATTAAGAAGAGGTAAGGTTCTTGAAGTTAATGGATCTAAAGCAATGGTTCAATTATTTGAAGGTTCTTCAGGAATTAACTTAAAAGGAACTAAGGCTAGATTCTTAGGAAAGCCACTTCAATTAGGTGTATCAGAAGATATGCTAGGAAGAGTATTTGATGGAATGGGTCATCCAATTGACAATGGACCAAAGATAATACCAGAAAAGCAATTAGATATTAATGGGGAAGCAATTAACCCAGTATCAAGAAATTTCCCATCAGAGTTCATTCAAACAGGAATATCAGCTATTGATGGATTAAATACACTAGTAAGAGGACAAAAATTACCTGTTTTCTCTGCATCAGGTCTTCCTCATGCACAATTAGCTGCACAAATAGCAAGACAAGCAACTGTTTTAAATTCAGATGCTAACTTTGCGGTTGTATTTGCTGCTATGGGTATTACTTTCGAGGAGTCTAACTTCTTTATCGAAAGCTTCCGCGAGACAGGAGCACTCGACAGAACAGTATTGTTTATAAACCTTGCAAATGACCCGGCAATCGAGCGTATCGCAACACCACGTATGGCACTGACAGCAGCGGAGTATCTTGCATTTGAAAAAGATATGCATGTCCTTGTTATTCTGACAGATATCACAAACTATGCAGATGCATTGCGTGAGGTATCTGCAGCCAGAAAGGAAGTTCCTGGCCGTCGTGGATATCCGGGATATCTGTACACAGACCTCGCAACACTGTATGAAAGAGCAGGACGTCAGAATGGCAAGAAGGGAAGTATCACAATGATTCCGATCCTGACAATGCCAGAGGATGACAAGACTCATCCAATCCCTGACCTGACAGGATATATCACGGAAGGACAGATCATCTTAAGTCGTGAGCTTTACAGAAAAGGAGTAACACCTCCAATTGATGTTCTTCCATCTCTGTCCCGTCTGAAAGATAAAGGAATCGGAGCAGGTAAGACAAGAGCAGATCATGCCAATACGATGAATCAGTTGTTTGCCGCTTATGCGCGTGGTAAAGATGCAAAAGAGCTGATGGTTATCCTGGGAGAGGCCGCACTGACAGAAATTGACCTGAAATATGCACGTTTCGCAGATGCATTTGAGAAAGAATATGTATCTCAGGGATATCAGACAGACCGAAGCATTGAGGAAACATTGAATATCGGATGGAAGCTGCTTCGCATGCTGCCGCGTACCGAACTCAAACGAATTGACGATAAATATCTGGATGAATATTACGACAAAGAGTAAGAACAGACAGAGTGATCGAAGATAGAAAGAGGAGGTGGCGGTATTGGCTGCGAAACAAGTGAATCCAACCCGTATGGAACTGACCCGTTTGAAGAAAAAGCGGATTACAGCCATTCGTGGTCACAAGCTTTTGAAAGATAAGCGTGATGAGCTGATGCGCCAGTATCTGGATCTTGTCCGAGAAAATATGGAAGTGAGACTTCGTGTAGAAGAAGGAATTCTCTCTGCGAACCGTAATTTTGTTATTGCCCGGGCCGGAATGTCAGAGGCAGCACTGAATACTGCATTGATGGCTCCGAAGCAGGAAGTTGGACTTATAGTTGATGAGAAGAATGTTATGAGTGTTGAGATTCCGACCTTCACATCCAAAACAAGAACAGCGGATGAAAATGATATCTATTCTTATGGATTTGCATTTACTTCCAGTGATCTTGATGGAGCAGTGAAGTCTTTATCAGATATCCTCCCAGATATGATCCGACTTGCAGAATGTGAAAAAGCATGTCAGCTGATGGCGGCAGAGATTGAGAAGACAAGACGTCGTGTAAATGCACTGGAGCATGTTATCATTCCAGAGACAGAGGAAAGTATCAAATACATTACGATGAAACTGGATGAGAATGAGCGTAGTACACAGATTCGACTGATGAAAGTGAAAGATATGATGCTTGAAGAGGCGCATCATTACAAAGAAAAAGAGGCGTAACTATTAAAAATAAAAAAGAACATGACCAGAGAATAAAAGCTTCTGTTTAAGAAGTCTTGAAACTGTGGGGCATGTTCTTTTTCATGTTTAAATCTAAAAATACAAGCATTTTACATCTTTTTTTGAAATTTTGCTTGGCTCTGAACAGTTACAAATGCAAAACATTATACAAGAATTTTGGATTGCAGA
>ERZ773138.3363-NODE-3363-length-10366-cov-5.108234_pt1 | contig 10366 bp, 7 predicted proteins | sample MGYA00511114_ERZ773138 | MGnify/ENA primary metagenome ERZ773138 (study PRJEB29015, sample SAMEA2737805) | human gut metagenome | biome: human gut; feature: human-associated habitat; material: faeces | place: China | collected 2012 ...
TTGCTACTCTTTGGCATACAGCATTTTTAAGCAAAAGCTTTTTGACCGTGGATTGAAATTGAAACAAAGCCAAACAGATTATTTTTCGAGGCTAAACGAACAGATTTCATTTATAAAACAGATAAAGGTTTTCGGTTTGTTTGATAGTTTCTCAAACAGATTGAATCAGGTTTTTACTCGAACTCTAAGTTGCGCGTATGGTTATCAAAAAGTATCCTACTCTTTTTCTGCCATAGACACACTCATACTATCAATTGCACAAGTGTTTTTGTTCATATACGGCGGTCATCAAGTAGTTGCAGGGAAGCTGAGTGTTGGAAATTTTACTATCATATCGAGTTATTTTGCATTGATGATGACATCGGTCAGATACTTTTTTTCGCTTGGAAAAAGTGTGCAAGAAACAAGAGTCTCCTACGAACGGCTTAACGGTATTATGTCCATGCCGGTTGAAACTGTGGGAAAGATCGAGTTGAATAAAATAGAAACTATATGCACCAAATCATTAAGTCTAAGTGAGAACAACAAGACAATTGTCTCTGATCTTAATGTTTCTTTTGAAACTGGTCACATTTATTCAATTTGTGGTTTTAACGGATCAGGAAAAAGTACTTTTATAAACCTTCTCATAGGGCTATATGTGGATGAGTATAAAGGAGACATTTTAATTAACAATCTATCCCTGCAAGAAATAGATATGTATTCTTTAAGGCGAAGAAGCATGGGTATTTTTGAGCAAAACCCTGTTTTGTTCGAAGATACTATTTCTTATAATATCCAGTTAAACCAAGACGAACTCAACGCCGAAAACATTATACAAGCAATTGTTATTTTGGGTTTACGTGATTTTCTTAATAATTTACCACAAGGACTTGACACCTTTCTGCATGAAAATGCAAGTAATATATCTGGTGGGGAAAAGCAAAAGATTGCTCTTTTAAGAGCAATCATAAAGAACCCAGATGTCTTATTATTAGATGAACCGACGTCAGCCTTAGATACCATCACTACAAAGCGGCTCATAGAGTATTTAATATCAATAAAAGAAGAAAAAATAATAATCGTCGTTTCTCATAATGATGAAGTGTCTCAAATTGCTGACAAAACAATATGGCTTGAGGGAGGGAAACAGGTTCGGGAGGGAAAATGATTTGTTTAATTGCAAAAATCGATAGAAGTAGCAATCAAGAAGGAGTGATTGCTACATTCTGCAAAAAAGGTTTGAGAGCAGTTGTACGATAGATAAGCATTGTAGCGGCATTATCGCTCCATTTCTCGTTTATATAGGCCGCTCTCTGCTTTTTTCAAAATACTTGTGTCCATATATGTGTCCTATAGTTGATAGTATGTAAGCGTCAAACCTCCCCGCGTATAAAAGGCCGCCATCCCAAAGCGAGCTGCTGCTCACCGAGATGGCGGTCTTTTATTTATGAGGCATATAGCATTCTTTCGGGGCTCTCGCGGGAAGCAGCTTTTCAGCCCATGTTTCATCAGTTTCGCTCAGTTGCGGCGCGTTTTGCAGAACCCACAGCAGATAACGGTACGGATCAAGGCCATTCTCCTTCGCCGTTTCAATCAGGCTGTAGATCACGGCGCTGGCCTGCGCGCCACCGGGCGTATTGGCAAAGAGCCAATTTTTCCGCCCCATCACAAATGGTTTAATGCTGCGCTCGGCACGGTTGTTGCTCAGCTCCAGACGGCCATCCTCCAGATACCTTGCCAGGTACGGCCACTGCTCCAGCAGGTAGTGAATGGCCCTGCCCAACGCAGATTTCGGCGCGGTTTTCGCCTGCATCTCATTTGCCCATGACAACAACGCGTCTAAAACAGGCTTTGCCTGCTCCAGCCGCTTTTCATATCGCTCCTCCGGTGTCAGCTCTGCAAACGCCTGCTCCAGCTTGAAAAGTCGGGAGCAATAGCATTCGCCAATCGCTGCCGGAGCGTCCTTCTGCATCTCCTTGGGCAGCGTTTGCAACGCCTCGTCAAATTTTCGCCTCGCATGTGCCCAGCAGCCCACCACACGGATGTTGCCCGGCAGTCTGTGGTATCCCTGGTATCCGTCTGCGTGCAGCCATCCTGAGAAGCCTTGCAGGAAATGTTCAGCATGCTCCGCTTTTCTCGTAGACTGGTACTCATACAGCACAATGGCCTGCTTTGTGCAGCCGCTGGTGCGGTACAGCCACATGTAGGACTTGCTGGTGGAGGAACGTCCCGGCTCTTTCAACACCTGCAAGGTCGTCTCGTCGGCGTGCAGCACCGGCTCCTTACAAAGCTGCTCGCGCAGCGCATCGTAGATCGGCCGCAGCCATTTCTCCGAAGTGTTCAGCAGCCAGTTGGCCATCGTCTGCCGGGATAGCCTCAAGCCCTGGCGGTTAAACTCCTGCTCCAGACGGTACAGCGGCGAGTACATGACGAATTTTTGCGTTGCCAGATAAGCCACCGCCTCCGCAGAGGCAAAGCTGCCAGGCAGCAGTGAGGGTTCTTTCACTGCCTTTACAATGTTGGCTTCACCGGTCTCCTGCTCGCAGTTCTTGCAGGCGTAGGTGTAGTACACGTCCTCGCGCACCCAGAATTTTGCCGGTTTCATCATTAAGCTACGGCGGACTTCCTTGCCAATCTCCACCAATTTGCTGCCGCAGGCAGAACAAGTCAGTTCGTTCTCCGGCAGGCGGTGCTCCACTACCTCGGTGGGAGTACCCTCCGGAACAACATCCAGCACATTGCCGGATTGCCGTTTGCGCTCGTGCGCCTTCACGGTGATCTGCTTCTCTGTGGCGGCTTTGGTGCCGAAGACGTAGGCCTCCAGCTCGTTGTAGGTCAGGCTCAGCTGCTCCATGACCATCTGCTCCGCCTGCTCTGAAGAACGGCCAAACAGCTTCTTTTTGGACAGCTTCAGCTGCTCCAGCAGCCACTCATTTTGCAGTGTCAGGCTGGTAATGACCTGCGCCTGCTCCTGTTCGAGGGCGGCAAACTTTGCTTCCAGTCTTGCATGCGTCTCTTCCAGCTTGGCGCTCTTTGCTTCCAACTGCGCATTTTCCTGCTGCAAGCGCTCATATTCCGCACGGGAAATGGTCACCATTTCCTCCGTGTTACTTGTCTGCATTTCTCTGCTTTCCATGTAAACATTATACCGCAGAATGCGGCAAAAAGCCAGTGTTTTCAATGGTTTCCAGTCACCTTTCTCTGCTCAGACTGCGCTCAATCCCGTCACCGGTCGGTGTGCTTTCGGCTGCTCGATTTGCAGTCCCTCCATGAGCCAGCGGTACTGTTGCGGTGTTAGCGTCTTCATCTCGGATTCCGAGCGCGGCCACTGGTATGCGCCCTGCTCCAGTCGCTTGTACAGCAGGATGAAGCCATCTTTTTCCCAGTACAAGCCCTTGATACGGTCTCGCCGCCGTCCGCAGAACAGGAACAGCGTGTTGGTAAACGGATCCAGTTCAAACTGCTGCTGGACGAGGCGCGCCAGGCCGTCTATGCCTTTACGCAGATCCGTGTAGCCGCAGGCGATGTAGACTTTGTCTGCGCCGGGGAAATCGTTCAGCATGGGCGCAGCAGCTCCACCAGCATTTTCAGCTGTTCTGCATCGCATCCCGAGTAAATGTCCAGACTGGCACTACCAATATGCAGCGTGGCGCAACGTTCTGCAACGTTGCGTGACACCTGCTTCGGCGCCGGCAGCTCCGCAAAGGTCACGGTCGTTGATGGCGGTGCTCCGTTTTTCCGCACGCCTGTCAACAGTTCACGTTCCCAGCGGTAATAGGTGGCTGTCGTAACACCCCGCTGCCGGCACCATAGTGTATTAACAGGTACTTATCTCTCCTGTCGGTGGCGCACGTCATTCAGCCATTCGCCCCTGTACTTGAAATAGCGCGGACCGGCGACAGAGTATTTGCTACCAGTGAGCAGCTGAGCCAAAGCCGAGAGTGAGTAGATCTGCCCTTGATAGCTCACCGTTTTGTCATCCACTATCGTGCATTTGATTTCCGGGTTATTGCAGTACTCGAGCTCCTCACCGGGTTGAATGTTACACATGGAGAAGCGGAAAGGAGACTGACGCTCTTTGTGCTCGTCGTCGATCTCCTGCGCGGTTTCCTCCGCCTGCTTCTGGGCTTCATCCATAACAATTCGTTTCAGCTTGTCCGCGCAGCCATGGATCTCCGCAATGGCCTCCAGGATGGAATAGGCGTCTTCCGGCGACATGGCATAGAACTCACGGATACGCTGCTTTCCATTGAAGTTCTCGATGGAACGTAGGTTGGGGTTCAGCTTGTCAATGATGCTGTGAATCTTCAGATCAGAAAGCCGCGAATTGACCTCATAGGTTGCGTAGACCCGGAAGGCAAAGGGAATACACTCGCTCCGGTTGAGTTGCAGTAACCGCTTGTCGATATCGTCTGCATATCCAATTTTAACATATTCGGGAAAAGACGGATTGGTCAGTATGTAAATAACTCCTGTTTTATCCATGTAATCTCCTCCGGTACTTTCGCTTAAAATATAGCACCGTCAAACAGTCACTCCGCTAATGCTTTTCTAATAATCTCACTTCTTCGAGAAGCTATTTTTTCTAAAGACCCTTCCAATTCTTTTATAGCCATTTCATAGTCTGCTACTTTCGACATAGCGTTGTTTTGTATTGAAATATCAGGAACGGTAAATGCAATTCCATGCACTCTGTCGATGGAAGCACGATACGACCGGGAGAATCCCATTTTTCTACCTTCGACCTCAAGAATATGAGCAAGATAACGTGGATTTACTTCAGAGTTCTTGCAGCGGAGGACGCCGCAGTGATCTGTGGGATAGAACGGCATATCTGAAGGCAAATAGCTGGTCATCCAGTCTCCGTCAATTCCCCACAGCACAGAGGGCGCGGAGAAATCCGTAATCAGCAATTTATCAATAAATCCAAACGGCGCAGTGACATTGGCGCTGTAAACGGGAATTGTACCATTCGATGCAAGTTCTTTGTCCAAAACTCGCTTGCCAATAGCAACGCTGAATTTTTCTGTATCAGACAGGCTCAGTCTGTTCCCCTCCGTGGTCGACATAACAGCATCCAACTCTGCAAACAAATCGGCTGTCTTCTGCCTGTAGGTCTCAATGCTCATACGGGTGGCATTGTATTCCTCGTCGATTTTTGCACATTCGTCAATAACCTGTTGCTGGACTGGAATGGGCGGAACCGGAATCAGCATCTCTTCATAAAACGCTGCAGGTACACGACGATGTCCACTTGCTCCAGTCATTGCATCCTCAGCAGCTTTACGCACCGTAGTTTGGTTGAGGAGAAGAAAGAGAAACTTAGTGAGAATTTCGCTTGCATGGCATCTAAAAGTATGGAACTCGCTACTACCAAATCCGATACCGTTCGTCAATCCCTCCGCAATTGCGCATTTTCCATTTTCCATGCATGGGGTTATTTTCGCAATAATGAAATCTCCCTCAGCAAAGTATGTATATCCTCCATTGCATACTTCGCCGTAGGGACGATCAACTTTTCTTTCAATAAATCCTTCGCTGCTTACAGAGGCCATATCGATAAACGAAACAAGCAAATCGTCCGGAGTATCGTGAATCTCGGTTTTTGAGGTATTCAGATCACAAACTGAAGCAAGTTTTACCAATGGATACTTGCTTGATATATGGAAAGCTTTCTTAACGCTTGTTCTTAGAGCCTTGTTGAAATTAACTCTCGAATAATCAAGCATATTCTTTGTATTGACAACGGACGCATAGGTGGCCTGTTCTTCGTTGAAAGAAGGTGCCATTCCATCAAAAGACTTCTTGATGGAATGAGCAAGAGTCCCTTGTGCTACTCGATCTGCATCGTCATACATCTTTCCGCCTGGCGTGATGATCTGAATGCCCTCGTTACCCTTGCGGTTTGACCAGTCATATCCGAGGAATTCTTTCTGTGCCTTGTTGTCTGCCGGAGCCGTAATGATCACGGTTGTCTGCTGATACACCAGCGAGAAATAAAACAGCTTTTCCCGCTCAATGGAGTAAGCATACGAATACAATCTTTCCAGATACGCGGCTGCCTGCTCACCAGCACTTTTCTGCTGATATGCTTTTGTTTTCAGCAGGTTCTTTGCATCTGAAGAATCGGCAAACGCCATCACATACATTTTGAAGTATTCTGATCCTTCCAGATCTGCAACGGAAAGGGATTTATTCAAAAAGGCTCTGTACTCATTCTCGTCGATATCAATCTGTGCAAGATATGCCTCGAAAATGTCCCTATCTTTCCATCCGGCAAGCTCCGCGCCGCTGAAAATCGCATCCACAGAATCCGCTGACAAGTCAATCTGTTTCGGCGGTTCATTGAATTTTTCCAGAAACATCACGACAGTATTCGTTCCGGTCGCGCCAAAGGTTTTGGAACCGAAGGCAGCAATTCCCCGGATATAGAAATTCTGCAAAAGCCGCTCCCTGGCTCCGGTATAGCTTGCACTGTCATTTGAGAGAATGGAACTCGGCAGGATCACCGCTGCGACTCCCTGCGGCTTTAGCAGCTGTGCAATTCGCTCCACAAACAGCGTTTCAATCTCTCCGCCGTTCATGCCAATCCGGTCAAGAAGGGTAAAGCTGTTGTTCTTAAGTTGTAAATGCTGCTTGAAATCTTTTACTGCATATGGCGGATTAGCAACCAGAATATCAAAAGTGCCGTTCTCAATCCCCTTATCAGGTACGTTTTCCAACCCGTCACCGAAGATAATGTTGCCCTCTCCCGCGCCGTTCATAAACAGGGATATTTTTGCAACGCGGGCAAGACGATAGTCTTTTTCGATTCCGTAAATGTGATCTCTGACCCATGCATTATTTCCATCTGACTGTACAAAATAATTGATCGCTTCGATAGCTTCCGTCAAAAAATGTCCGGCCCCGCAGGCGTAGTCAATGACCTTTGGATAAACGTTTCCCCTATCAGACTTTACCATCCGATCAACAGGCAGACTATCCCAAATGAACCGAGTGATCGGTATCGGCGTAAAGAATTGTCCTTCATTTTGCTTGAACCCCTTGTTCAGCAGCTGTTCAAAGAGATCGCCCAGGAATTGATGCTTGGACGGATAGACAATTCTGTATTTCTCAAACAACTGCACCATCTCAACGAGAATCTTTCCGTTCTGATAGAACAGTTCTTCATTGTGGACATCTTTGAACGTGAATTCATTATTCGAATAGAATTTTAAAATACGGATCGTATTCCGAAGATCTTCAATCGCGCTTTTTCGTTTGGAACCGGTATATGTCAAAAATAGCCATTCCGGATAATCCGCAGGCACATAAAGTATTTCCTCCCGCATGAATTTCTCCATACCGTCTCTGTGGAGCCGTTGGAGTCGATCTTGCAGAGTCTCGTATGTATCCGTTCCTTGCTTATACTGAAATTCTACTTCGTCGTCTTCATCCTTTATGCTTTCATCGACAAGCTTACAAATGAACAACGCGACAAGCCTGTTGAAAGCATTTTCCTTGTCACTTACATTATTGTGCCGCAGGATTTCTTCAAATTTATTGACAATTTTGTCATCTGGCGTGAAATCGCGAAGGTCCTTTTTCCGAAGCGGTTTTACCCCAATTTGATAGGCAACGGAATCCTTGGAGAAGATCAGATCATCATGGATCTGCCTTCCATAGGTCTCTTTCCAGGCTTCATACTTGGCTGATGCGGTGTTCGCATCCCGATAAAGCTTGATGGACTTATCCTTTTTTGAAAGCAGGACGATATTTGCGTCGTCGGAACAGTCAATCGTAGATGCTTTATGTACAATACAGCCACCCTTCAAATCAGAGGCATACAAAACAAGCCATTTGCAAGACTGCTCTTGCTGCCAATAGGAGAACAACTGCGCTCCGTCACTTTTCGTATTATTAAGCGCTTTGTCGTACTCTCTGCCCCAGGTTTTGCACTCGATAATGAAAAGCATATTTCCGCTTGTGTCGGTCACGCAAATATCGGCGCGTCCACCCTTGGGGTCGTGCCCGAGATGCCATTCTTTTTCCAGCTCTATATGTTCCGGACGATATCCTTTTGACAAAAGACGGCATACGCATTCAAATACAACGAAGTTCTCTTTCTTATCAAAACCATTGTTGCGCTCTCTGCCCTTTATTTCATTTGGATAAATCAGCTTTTTTGCGTGGAAATCTACTTTCAGGCTGCACCCAATTTCAGGAAATACCTTCTCATGTATATCGCCATGCGCAACAAATCCCAGAGTTTCTAAGGCGTCTTTCAAATTTGAAACATCTATCATAATCATCTGCTCCTTGCTCGTTCTATAATCCAAGGTACCGAAACGCTATCGGCATTATTATAGGCTCCCCTAATTCTTCAGCGCTGTGATGGGTACCACATACACGCCGTCCTCGCGCTGGTAGGCATAAGGGGAGGTGCCGGTCAAAACCATCAGGAAGGAGGGTTCTTTCATTTTTGTCGTGTCGATCTTACCAGCGACAATCTTCAGCATATGCGCACCTTCCTCAATGAGCCTGTCTCCACCGAGCTTGACCTCTACAAGGCCGTAGCTTCCGTTGCGCAGGTGGATAACAGCGTCGCACTCCAAGCCCTCTTTGGTGCGGAAATGATACACGCTGCCGTCCAGTGCTTCCGCGTAGACGCGCAGATCGCGGATGCAGAGCGTTTCAAAGAATAGGCCGCAGGTTTCAAGGTCGTTCAGCAGATCACCGGGACCAATGCCCAGCGCTGCAGTGGCGATAGAAGGATCGACAAAATAGCGTGTGTCAGATGTGCGGATCGCTGTCTTGGAGCGAAGATTCGGACTCCAAGCAGGGCAATCCTCTATCACAAAGATCTTTTTCAGCGCATTCGTATAGGAAACAACGGTATCCTTACTCAGCTCCATATCGTCGCTGACGTTGATATCCTCGCAGATCGTGGTGTTCGGTACCTGTGTTCCCTGGTGACGCGCAAGAGAACGCATCAAGAGCAGTGCACGGGTCTCATTGCGGGAAACGCCGTCCACTCGGCTGATATCGGACTTCACAACTGCATCCAGGTAGTCAAAGGCTTGTACCAGTGCATCGTCGCCCTCCAGGAAAGTCGCTTGCGGCCAACCACCGCGACAGATAAGAAATGCGATATTCTCTAACGTAGCCTTGTTTTCCGCAAAAATCGGTTTATCATCAGGAGAAAACAACTCGCTGAGACTGACTGCGCCAGAGGACTCGCCAGATTCGTACAGGCTCATGGGCCGCATCTTGATCCACGCAAAGCGACCGGTGCCCGTATGATGCACCTGCTCCATCTCCGCAGGCACAGCAGAACCGGTCAACAGAAAGTGCCCGAAGCCATCTCGGTGATCCACTTCAAAGCGCACAGCATCCCACAGCTTGGGTGCCATCTGCCATTCGTCGATCAGGCGCGGCGTCTCACCCTGGAGGAGGGAACGAGGACTGATATCCGCCAACTGGAGGTTTTGCTTTACCCGATCCGGGTCGCTCATATACAAAATGCTGGAGGCATGCTGTTCGCAGGTGGTTGTTTTGCCGCACCATTTCGCTCCTTCCACAAGGATCGCTCCTTTGTTTCTCAGGCGATTCACAATAGTCACGTCAATCACTCTCGACTTATAACTTGCCATATAGAGTCCCTCCATGCTATAGAATGACTATATTATAGATTATAGCGAATCAGCGTGTCCAATTCAAGAAAATCCTTTGATTTGGCAAAAATATTTTCTGCGATACGGCGATATGGCAACCATCGCATCGATGATGATTTGTTCCTCACATCGACGCCATCAAATTTGAAAATCAGTTTTCGCAGCTTTGACGTTCCCTTCCGCTCGCACTATTCTTTTGGTGATGAAAGAAACCAATAAGGTAAGCACAAGAGAAGGCACGATATGTACAATAGATTTGCAGAAAGGCGCAGACGACTCCTGAACGAATGCAGGGGCGGCATCTACACGGGGATGCTGCTGGCAGGGACTCAGGAGCCGCACTTTTATAAATAAGGGCTTGGGATACTCCCAAAATCGCCGCGTGTCCGGGCAGCGGCTGTGCTTGCTAATCCACCAAATCCCAGTTTTCTCTGTCCCAACGCCGCTCTTTCTCTCCGCCGAAATCTGTGCTATACGGTAAGAAAATCAGCGGAAGGAGGGCTTTCTTATGGCACTCAAACGGGTATTTGCCGGGTTTTATACGCGGTACGACGGAAAGCCCATCTTCGTTGTCCGGGTGCTCAAGGACATCGACACGGACGAGTCCATCGTGGTCTGCAAGGACGCCAGCTTTGCCAAAGAAGACAACGAGCATTACTACCTCATCCGGTATACCTGGAAATGTCAAGAAATGTGCAGTCGGGAAACACCCAAAATCTGAAAAGCATGGT
>ERZ773138.3367-NODE-3367-length-10352-cov-3.464796_pt1 | contig 10352 bp, 8 predicted proteins | sample MGYA00511114_ERZ773138 | MGnify/ENA primary metagenome ERZ773138 (study PRJEB29015, sample SAMEA2737805) | human gut metagenome | biome: human gut; feature: human-associated habitat; material: faeces | place: China | collected 2012 ...
AGAGTCTGAATTACCCCTTGGGACCTTAATTCTGTAGCAATTGCTTTAGTCATCTGATAAGCCAAATCTAAATTAAAAGTACTACCAACGGCTACAGATTGAGGAAAAATGGTAGAACCATCATGTACCGAGCCATGTAAAGACTCAGTTACTGTAAAAACTGGGATTCCCAAGCGTGTCTCTTCAACCATATATTTCTGAATTGCATGAAATGCTTTCCGCACATTTTCACCAGTAAGATTGAATCCCTCAATACAGCCGTAACTAATATCACCAGCTGCATCTCTTAATTTTTGGTAATCCACCTCTTGACCATTGTATAATTGATAACCATGCAAATGACTTAATTGTGCTATTTTTTCTCGTAATGTCATTCTACCCAATAAATCTGTAACCCGTCGTTCAACAGACATACTAGAATCCTTGTACACCGGAATGCATTGAGCCATGGAATCTACGGCAATAAGAACCGACAATATAAAAGGTAATAACCATTTTTTCAAAATCCTATCTTCAAGTAACATATTTCAGTAATTCAAAAAGTAAATATAAATATCAATCTTATGGTATAGCTTGATGGTCTGTATCACGCATTCTATACCAATCAACCAACTTTTCTTTCTCTGGTAATTTGAACGCCAGAGGTACAGCTTTGTCTTGATACCAGAAAGCCGCCGAAGAGAATTTAAAGGGCCGGGTCTGCTCCGGTTTACGGGGATTTATAAAATCAAAAATAAAACTTTCATTGAAACAGATTGCATCTTGCTCATGATAACGATACATACTCACCATCGAACGGAGCGGATCCTTTATAGGAACTCCATGCAACTCTCCACAGAATTCACCTTCCCTAAAATACCAGCCACCATTAAAATAATCTTCAAGTCCAGAACCAACTATAGTCGGTACACTTTTGTCTTCCGTATCGATATAAATAAACTCGGGTGCTTCCAAATATCCCAAGTAGTTTGGAAGCCAACTCTGCATGGACAAGGAACAGCCAATAAAATGTCCATGTCCTTTAGTCTGCAATATGGTTAATGGTTCATAACCAGGATTGGTACCAGCATTATATAAACAATGGAATCGTCCCATACCCTCAGGTAAACTCTCCAATTGATCATAATTGGCATTTAAGAAAACGCTTGTAGTCAAACGGTGATGAAGATTTTCCACTTCTATCCTTACCTTTTTAAATGGCATCGGAAAATAACAATAGAAACCTCCACTGGACATACCTATATATTTGGACATATAATGCTTATATTCACAATGCCCTATACCAAAGAAGTCACCAATCGGACATTCTACAGAAGGATAGTCCTCACCATCCCAATAAATACGCAAAATCAGCATTTTCAAAATAGTAGGATCAGGCAACCGCTCCTTACTTAAATCCCAATTTTCCCAAAACCAACCATTAATAGTAAACCACATACGGGTAATTACACCAGGAGAAGTGTGATCTACCAGTACAGATTTCTCACCCGGTCCAACCAAATGGGCTTTAATCTTAGTATTCAAGTCAAAAGTCGTAAACTGACGAGATACAGCGTTACGCATAGTATGGATAGATGTAAAAGCAGAGGTTTGAATGTCTCTCCGTTCTTTCTTGATGGGATTCAATGCATGCCCTACACCAGGTAATGCTGCCAATCCTACGGCACCTGCCATAGTAGCCAATGCTTTACGACGAGACATCTTTTGAGGGCTGGAATCCATATTGCCCGGAATTTGTTTTCTCTTCATCATATTATGTATTAACAATTATCCTTGCGGTTCAATCTCTAAAATAGAGCCTTGTATATGTCTAGTACCTTTGGCTCTGTCAAAGTTTATATAGTATACCACCAATACCCTCTTCTCATCCAGCTGTACAGCCCATGTATATCCGACATCTCCATCATCCGCATCATCTCTTATGATAATCTCAGGAGCCGTGGCAAAATCTGTACATTCTGCATTAAGAATTCTGGCTCTAACTCCACAAGGTTCATGACGATAACCATATGTCAACAAAACTCTATTGTCTGGCAGCCTCATTGCCTGGAGAGGATGTCCTTTGAACCCAATACTTTCCATTCACCAAATGGTTTTTGGTTCTGAGGAACAGCAGGAATCATATCATACAAAGAAGCCGATTGTCTGTTGTTGTCTTTACCAAGTTTTGCATCCGGATGATTTGCATTATCCAACACCTGATATTCAGGAGCTGAAATGTAAATAGGCTCCAAATTCTCATTACCATCCTTATCCGTAGAAGTTACTTCCTGAGCCAGATAGAAGATACCAGAGTTACCACCTTTAGAAACCTTCCACTCCATCTCCAGCTCGAAGTTCTTGAACTTCTTGGCGAAGATCAGGTCGCCGCCCTCGCCCGTCTGGGCCTCGCCGCCGCCCGAGCCGTTGAACTTGATGGCGCCATCCTCCACCGTCCAGCGCGAAGGAGCCTTGTCCTTGCCGTAGCCGCGCCAGCCGTTGAGCGTCTTGCCGTCGAAAATCACGTAGTAACCGTCCTTGTCCTGCGGGAACGAGGCGAGGTCCACCTGTGCGTTGTCGACAACGGTGTATTCGGGAACAGCTTTCTTGGCGGTTTTGGCATCGGCCGTTTCAGCCGTCTTGGCCTTGCCGCCGGGGCCGCCGCACGAAACCAACGATGCGGTCAGAGCCGCGCATACCGAGAATAAAAGGGTCTTTTTCATATTCTTTCTGTTTTTTTAAAGTTTTACGGACAGGTTAGTTAATCAACGCGGCATGGCGGGAAGCGCCCAGCCGTCGCGGTAGGTGTGTTTGATCAGCTCCTGGGCGAACTGCTGTGCGTTCACGGGATCGGTCCAGGTCTTGTCGAAGGTCGGGTGTCCGTCCTTGATGTGGAAGCCGTCCTTGATGACCGTCTTGATCATGGCGTCGTCCGGGATGTTCGTGAAACGCATGTTCGGACCGTCCCACTCCAGCACCTGATTGAGGCCCTGGAGGCGGACTGCCAGCACGCCCATAACGACCATTTCGTTGAACGGTCCGGCTTCGCTGAAGTCCGATGCCGAAAGCACGCGGTCGTCGGCGTCCTCCTTGCAGGCGCGCACCCAGTCCATCTGGTGCGACTCGGTGATCTCGCGCAGCACCTTCGGAGCCTCGGGAACACGGCCCGAAACCAGATAGGGGTCCTTGCCGTAGCAGCCGCAGATCAGCGTGTCCTTCGTACCGTAGAAGATGGCGGCGCCGCCGCTCACGTTCAGGTTCTTGCCGGCGGGAAGCCCTGCGGGACGCTCCGGCATCAGGCCGCCGTCGTACCAGTGCACCTCGACTTCGGGCATGGCCACCTTCGGCATGTTGTCGCGGGCCGGGAAGATGAACTTCACGCGCTGTGCCGAGGGAGCGGACTCGTTCAGCAGCAGCGTCGAGCTGCCCTCCACCTTGGTCGGATAGCCCAGTTTCAGGCCCTTGAACACGGGGTGCAGGATATGGCAGGCCATGTCGCCCAGCGCACCCGTACCGAAATCCCACCATCCGCGGAAGTTCCACGGCGTATAGGCGGCGTTGTAGGGACGATAGGGAGCCGGACCGATGAAGGCGTCCCAGTTCATCGTCTTGGGGATGCGCATATCCTCCTCGGGACGCGCCAGGCCCTGCGGCCAGATGGGACGGTCGGTGAAGGTGTCCACGCGGCGCACCTCGCCGATCTCGCCGTTCCAGATCCATTCGCAGACCTTGCGCACGCCTTCGGCCGATGCGCCCTGGTTGCCCATCTGCGTGGCCACCTTGTACTTGTCGGCCAGCTTGGTCAGCAGGCGCGACTCGTAGACGGTGTGGGTCAGCGGTTTTTCGCAATATACGTGCTTGCCGGCGGTGATGGCGTCGGCGGCGATGATGGCGTGCGTGTGGTCCGCCGTAGCGACCATCACGGCATCGGCCGACTTGAGCATCTCGTCGTACATCTTGCGGTAGTCGTTGAACTTCTTGGCCGCAGGATAACGTTTGAAAATGTGGTCGGCGTATTTCCAGTCGACATCGCACAGGCCGATGATGTTCTGGCTCTCCAGGCCCTTCAGCACCGAAGCGCCGCGTCCGCCGACGCCGACGCCCAGGATGTTGAGTTTGTCACTGGGGGCCGTGTAGCCGAACTTCTTACCCAGAACCGTGCTGGGTACGACCGCTAAACCGATCGCGGCAGCCGCTCCCTGCTTCAGGAACGTTCTTCTTGACATTTCTTTTGCCATCGTTTCGAGGTTTAATTTGAGTTAGTATTGAGGTTATTTGATGTTCTTTTCGATGTTGTCGACCTCGTCCTTGAAGATCTTGTAGCCTTTGCCGAGGCCCTTCATCAATTCCGGGATCTTCGTGCCGCCGAACAGCAGCAGCACGACAAGCGCGATGATGACGATTTGTCCCACGCCGATAAATAACAGATGATTCATAAGTTCAGGTAGTTTTAGGGTTATGCGATTGTCATGCGTGTTTGCGCAGCAGGCCGTAGCCGTCCTTCATCGTGCGGCGGCGTTCGCGGATCTGCCGCAGGGTCTCCAGTTCCCCGATGGCCGGGAGGTCGTGCTCCCGCGCGTCGCGCAGGAACCGCCAGGCGTACTCCGAGGCCAGCGCCGCGTCGCGGAACTCCGGGAGCGCCTCGCTGCGGCGGCCCGTCTCGATCGACTCGGCGAAGAGCTTGCAAAGGGTGTCGATGTTCTTGCCCCCGTAGGGCTGGATGAGGCGGTGGGTCTGCGTCACGCCGTGCAGCTCGACGATCGCCGTCTTGAAATCGTGCGTCATGCGTGCGATGCCCTTCGTGCCGATGATGTCCACATAGGAATTATGGGTCTGGGTCTGGGCCAGCTGGCCGTAGACATGCCCCTGGGTGATGTCGAACACCACGCCGTTCTCGAACGTTCCGTGACACTGCAACCACCACGGGTCCTTGTAGTTCCACATGCGCACGGCCTGCGCGTTCCATGTCTTGAACTCCGATTCGGCGTACCAGCGCGCGATATCGACGTAGTGCATCCCGCAGTCGTGGAACGCGGGGCCTTCGTATTCGTGCCCCTCGCCCGGCGCCAGCCCCGGCGTCATGTGGCATACGCGGATGATCGCCAGTTCGCCGATCTCGCCCTGTGCGATAAAATCCTTGATGGTGTTGTGGTACCACGAATTGCGCAGGTAAAGGTTCACCGTCGAGAAGATTTTGGCCTTCTCGGCCAGCGCGACCGTCTGCCACTCCTTTTCCACCGTGTCGGCGATCGGTTTCTCGGCGATGACGTGCTTCCCGCTCGCAATTGCTTTCTGAATCTGCTCCGGGCGGGAATCCGCCAGTGCGAACAGCCCGACCACCTGAATCTCGGGGTCGTTGAATATGATTTGTTCGTCGGATATTACTTTCGACCGGGGTGAGAGCCGCTGGGCCAGTTCCCGTGATGCGGGAGATACGTCACAGATGTAAACGATATCCCAGTTACCGCTTTTTTGCATCTCCTCGAGGTAAAAACCTCCCATTCTGCCAAAACCGATCAGACCGACTTTAATTGGATTCATTTCGTATAAAATAGGTTTAAGTAGGTGTTTACAATCCGATGCAATCCGGCTGCCCGCTGCGGGAGCGGGTGGCTGAACGCTGTGTTTACAAAATTAATCCTATTATATACCATATTTATAGGTTGGGGCGGAAATTGTAGAACCTGTAAAGTATTATATGTTTGTAAATAAATATTTTATCAAAAAAATATACAAAAAAAATGTAGTTGCCGTGGAATCGCTCAAGGCCTGTTTTCGGGCGGCACACCGATTCGCATGACCATTTTTTCGAAGTCCTCACGCGATATTGCGGCCTTGTTCCGGGCTTTGGTGCGGTAGTTATATACGGTGCTCAGCGAGCATCGCAGGAACGAGGCGATCTTGACGCTGTCGGTAATGCCCAGCCGCAGCAGGGCGTAAATCCGGAGTTCCTTGTTCAGCAGGTCTTCCGATTTGAGCACGATCCGTTCGTCCTCGACCAGCAGGGCGTTGAAATCCGCGACGAACGACGGGTAGAGGTTCAGGAATATGGCGTCGAAATTCTTATACAGTTCATCCAGCTCGTTCTCCATCATCGACGTGGATTTCAGCTGTTTGTATAACTCGTCGATCTGCCGGTTCTGCGCCAGTTTGTTCAGCGATTTCCGGTAGTCCTCCAGTTTGTCGATATACATCGAACAGAGGTCGAAGAACCTCGCTATGTACTGTTCCTTGATGATGTTCGAATCGGTGAGCTGCGTGTTTTTCTCATGCAGTTCGTCGTTGAGCTGCATCAGGCGCCCGTTCGTCCGCGACAGCTCCTCCTTGATGCGGTACAGCTTGTGTATCTGCTGATAAACGTAGATGAACAGCAGCACGAGGAACAGCGACAGGACGCTGATCAGGATCAGGTAGTGCTGCAACTTGGATTTGGACTTGGCCTCCTTGGCCTGGTAGATCGAGTTGATGATCGAATAGAACTTCGACATCTGGGTCGTGCGGAACTGCACGTTGCTGAAGACCGCATCTTCGATGGCCGCCTGCGTGTACTTGAAAGCCCGCGAAAGATCGCCCTGGTCGTAGTACATCAGAGCCAGCGTGTGGAACGAGGCGTTCTCCTTCACCGCGCTCTTCGCATCGGCGATCGCCGAGAGCATGAAATATTTCTTTTCCGCCTCCGGGTCTTTGTTCAGCCGGTAGAAACAGCCGTAGGCATAGGCCGTCTCCGCGTAGAGCGGCGTGTCCTTGCCGACCTCTTCCAGCAACTCGTCGAGGATCGCCCTGGCTTCGTCCATCTTGCCGTTTCCCATGAGTTTGTAGCTCAGGTGTATCCTGTACCGGAACGATCCCGGGTCGGAAACCATCATCAGCGAGTCCCGGTAGATATTCATTTCGTGCAGGTGGCTGCGCTGGCTGCTCAGCGTGGCATAGTGCTGGAAATAACGGTTGTTGGCCTCGTAGTAGACGGGAAGCAGGTCGCGCGGGAGTTCGGACGATCGGATGGAGCGGAGTATCTGGTTCGCCTCGACGCACATGCCCGAAAAAGAGTAGAGCTGGGCGAGGTACATGTTCGACAGGTAGGTCAGCCTTTTGTTGTCCAACTGCCTGGCGATTTCGAGGTTCCGTTCGACGTAGCGGATGGCCGAATCCAGCTTGTATTTCCTGAATTCTTCGTACAGCTTCGTATTGATCTCGTACTCCTGTTCCGGGGTCAGGTTGCTTACGCCCAGCAGGTTCCTTAGCCTGCTGATCCGCTCTTCCTTTTCGGCTTCGAAAATATGTTTGTTCTCGATTACGTAGTCCAGATATTCCGAGAGGGATTGCGTCTCGTCCTGCCGGCACGACGCTAATGCCAGCAAGCCGGAGAGCAGCAGGAGTAACCTTATCGGACGTATGGAATTTCGTAGTTTCATGGCCTCTTCGTATGCAGCCTTCCGTAGCAAAAACGGCAGGTTGCGGGCTGCCGTAAAAAAATGATATTTTATGCTACGAAGTTAAGGCTATTTATAGGATAAATATTGTTTCTTTTTATGTATTTATTGTCTGATATTCGTATTTTTTAGGGTGTCTTTGGCGATTGCTGCGCTTCGGGAGCCGGGGATATTCCGGAGGCTTCTTTTCTGGGACATAATGTCGGATTTGTGAATCAGGCATCTGTAATCCGTTGTGTCATTGTCTGAAACATTTTTTTATGGACTTCCAAATATGGTAACATGCCACAGGTGTTTCCCTCTTCCGCTTCCATTGCAGGCATCTGGCTGTGGGACACGGTATTGTCCGGGATTTTCCGCCGATGGGGCCGGCCCGTAACAACGATCCGATATTACGGAAACGTTTTTTACACCGGCAAAGTGTGTCCCCGCGGACTGATTTGCGCGAAAGCTGTTTCGCTCCTCCCCTCTCTTTCGGACGGGAATGGCGCAAAAACGATAAATTTTGCTACCTTTGTCGCTTGTATGAAGGCATCGCTCAAAAAGACTTATGCTTCGCTCGGCGCCGACGGCCTGGTAGCTTTGTGGCTCGGCGTGTGGTGGGTGTGCAACCTCCTGCAGGCCGGGTTTTCCGAACTGGCCAACGACGAGGCGTACTACCATATGTTCGCTGAAAACCTCGCATGGGGATATTTCGACCATCCGCCGATGACCGCCTTGCTGGTCTGGCTCGGCGAGCACCTTTTCGGGGGCGAACTGGGCGTGCGGTTTTTCTTTACGGTGCTGCAACCGCTCTACCTTTATATACTATGGCGGATAATCCGCCCCGCGGATGCCGACCGGCGCGACGCGGCGCTTTTTGTCGTCCTCTCGGCCGCGACGCTGATGTTGCAGCTCTACGGCTTCATCGCCGTGCCCGACGGCCCGCTGATGATGACCACCGCGCTGTTCCTGCTGACATTCAAGTGGTTCTCCGAGAACCGGCGTTGTGCATGGCTCTGGATGGGGGTTGCCATGGCGCTGATGGCTTACAGCAAATACCACGGGGCGCTGGTCGTACTCTTCGCGCTTGCGGCGACCCCCCCCCGTGTGTTCCTGCGTCCGACCCTATATCTCAGCGGCGCGGTAGCGCTGTTGCTGCTCGTGCCGCATTTCGTGTGGCAGTATGAGCACGACTGGGCCTCGCTGGCCTATCATCTGGCGGGGCGTAATTCGGTCTTCCGGCCCAATTATGTCGCCGAATACCTGCTCAACCTGCTGGTGGTCTTCAATCCCTTCTTCGTGCCGTTGTACGTGAAGGCCTGGATCGCCGTGAAGCCGCAGAACGCCGTCGAACGTGCGCTGAAGTTTATCCCCGTGGCGTTCATCGTCTTTTTCCTGCTCTCGACATTCCGCGGCTACGTGCAGCCCCAATGGGTGATCGTCGCCGTTTTCGGCCTGATCTATACGCTTTTTACCTATGCCCGCCGGCATCCCCGCACACGGCGTTATCTGATGTGTGCCGGGCTGGCGACCATCCTCCTTGCCGGTCTGGTGCGCCTCGAAATGATCTTCAATCCGCTGGGTCTGCGTTTCGAGGTCTTCGACAATCCTGCCAGCTACGGCCGGATCGCCGGGATCGCCGATGGCCGCCCCGTCATTTTCCGCCATGGCTATGCCGTCGCGGCCAAATACGCCTTTTATACCGGGGAGGAGGCCTACTGCCAGCCCAATATCCGTTACCGTACGCACCAGTGGCAGTTCCGCGATGACGATACGCGCTTCGCAGGACACGAGGTGCTGGTCGAAACGCCTTACGACGGGGCGGATACCACGGGCCGCGTCCGGAGCGTCGTGTTGCCCAACGGCAAACGCTTCACGTGGTTTGTCGACCCGCATTTCCATCCGACGCGCCTTGTGGATATTACCTTTACGGGGCTGCCCGAACAGGTCGCCGCGGGCGATACGCTGCGTTTGACGCTGCGGATATCGAATCCTTACCCCTATGAGATCGGGGTCTGCGGGGACAGGGCGCTCGTGATGCTTTGGAAGCACGGCCGCTTCCGTGTCGAGGAATTCGATACGGGGGAGCACTTCGAGATCCCGGCCGGGGATACAATCACGCGCGAGGTGCGGTTCGTCGTCCCGGGGCAACTCTCCGGCGCCGATTTCGATGCCGGTTTTGCCCTGCGCCGCGAAGGGTACACGAATTGGTTTAACGGAAAACCCCTCCGCACGGAGGTCGTCGCACCATGATCCAGCAGTTCATCAAATTCTGTGTCGTCGGCGGTTCGGGGGTCTTCGTCGATTTCGGGGTCACCTACCTTTGCAAAGAGTGGCTGCGCCTGAACAAGTACCTGGCCAATTCGCTGGGGTTCCTCTGTGCATCGACCTCGAACTATGTCCTGAACCGCATCTGGACGTTCCATAATGAAAACCCCGACATTGCCGGGCAATACCTCCGTTTCCTCGGTATCGCGGCAGTCGGGCTTATGGTCAACAACCTCACGATCTATCTGTTGCATGAACGCTGGAAGCTGAATTTCTACCTGGCTAAATTGTTTGCCATCGGGGTCGTCACCTTCTGGAACTTCTTCATGAACTATTTCTTCACGTTCTGACTCCCGGGGCGTTGTGGCTCCGCGGTAACGCCAGTTCGCATGAAAGCCGGCCTCGCGGGGAGGCCGGCTTCCGTATTTTTGCCGGATGGCCGTCACTGGTTTTTCGCGCTCCTGATCGAACGAAACGGAAGTCCCAGCACGCCGAAGAACGCTTCGCGGAAAATGCCGCCGCTCATCTTCGAGGTGCCCTCGCGGCGTTCGACGAAGATGATCGACACCTCCTTGAGTTTCAGTCCCAGCCGCCACGCCGAGTATTTCATCTCGATCTGGAAGCCGTATCCCTTCATTTTCACGGCGTCGAGGTCGATCGGCTCCAGCGCATGGCGCGAGTAGCAGACGAACC
>ERZ773138.3373-NODE-3373-length-10340-cov-3.842197_pt1 | contig 10340 bp, 7 predicted proteins | sample MGYA00511114_ERZ773138 | MGnify/ENA primary metagenome ERZ773138 (study PRJEB29015, sample SAMEA2737805) | human gut metagenome | biome: human gut; feature: human-associated habitat; material: faeces | place: China | collected 2012 ...
GTTCTACTTTTTTCATTAATCTCACTTCTTTCCAGGTGTTTTAGGTTAAGTTCAAAACACGCTTTACAATTTTTTCGAAGGTGTTTTCGAGTCAAGTTCAAAAAACACCTCAATTTTTTCTTAATCTAATTATATTTTTTATATTACTTTGTTTTTTAGGTGTTTTTGAGTCCGTCCCCGAAAACACCTAGAGTTACTGCTTTGGTTTTAGTTCTAAATAAATTCTTTTTTCTTCTCCTATTTTTGTAGGTTTTCCATGTCCTGGATATATTATTGTTTCATCTGGTAATTTTAGTATTTTTTCTGTGATTGATTGCATTATTTCTTCTCTACTAGATGTTGGTAAATCTGTTCTTCCCCATGTTCCAGAAAATATTGTGTCTCCTGAAAATAGACATTTTTCTTTTTCACAGTATACACATGATCCTCCCTTTGTGTGTCCTGGTGTGTGTATTATTTTAAATTCTAGATTTCCTAAATGTATTAAATCTCCGTCATCTACTATTGAGTCTGCTTCTAATTCAATTTCTGGTATGTCTATTATTCCAGATAAGTTTATGTATTTGTCATTTAATCCTTTACTGTCTTCTCTTTGTATTAATATTTTACCTCCACATCTCTGTTTTAGTTCTGTTACTCCTCCTATATGGTCTCCATGGCAATGTGTTAAATATATGTATTTTAAATTTCCTTTTAATATTTCTTTTATCATGTATTCTATTTTTTCTACATCTCCTGCTGGGTCTATACACATTGTTTCTTTACTTTCTTGGTCATATATTATGTAACAATTTGTTGGTTCTCCTATAAATGTGTTAATCTTAAGTTCTTTTAATATCATTTTTGTCTCCTTTTCAATGATTCGTGGACTGGACCTTTATGTGTTTTTTGAGTCCGGCCCCGAAAACACCTTATCTTTTTCTTCTTACCTCGTATACACTGTCTACTTTTCTAATTACTTTTTGTACTTTGTTTAATTCTTCTAAGTTGTCTATTTCTATTGATATATCCATTATTGCTATTCTTTCTTTTGTGGTTCTTGTATTTACTCCCATTAATTTTGCTTTTGTGTCTTTTAGTACATTTAATATATCTACTAATAGTCCGCTTCTGTCATTTGCTAATACTTCTATTTCTACTTGGTAACTTTCTTTTGCTTCCTTATACCATTCTACATCTATCATTCTGTTTTCTTCTGTTAACAAATCTTTTACATTAACACAGTCTTTGCGGTGTACTGATACTCCTCTTCCTTTTGTTATGTATCCTACAATTTCGTCTCCTGGTAAAGGGTTACAGCATTTTGATAGTTTTACTAAGCAATTGTCTATTCCTTTTACTACCACTCCTGAGCTCGCCGCTGCTGCTCTGGCTTTTCTATCTTTTTGGTCTTTACTTAATTCTTGTATTTTTTCTTCTACATTTATTTCTTGATGTTCTTTTCTATATTCTTGTAATACTCTTGCTATTATTTTTACTGGTGAATTTGCTCCAAATCCAACTGCTGCATACATTTCTTCTAAAGTTTTGTATCTATATTTTTCTAACATTGGTTCTATATATTGATTTTTAAATAGCTCTGCGTGTGTAAATCCTAATCTTTTTATTTCTTTTTCTATTAGTTCTTTTCCTTTTTCTATGTTTTCTTCTCTTAATGCTTTTTTGAACCATGCTTTTATTTTGTTCTTTGCACCTGTGCTTTTTACAAATTTTAGCCAATCTCTACTTGGTCCTTTTGAATTTTCTGATGTTAAGATTTCTATTATGTCTCCACTTTTTAATGGTGTTATTATTGGCATCATTTTGCTATTTATTTTGCATCCTGTCATGTGGTTTCCTACTTCTGCATGCACACTGTATGCAAAGTCTATTGGTGTTGCTCCTCTTGGTAGTACTTTTATTGCTCCTTTTGGTGTAAATACATATACTTCATCTACAAATAATTCTGTTCTTAATGTGTCTAAAAATTCTTGTGGATCTTGCATATCTTTTTGCCATTCTAGTGTTTCTCTTAACCATGCTAATTTGTCTTCTTCTACTTTTACTGATTGTTTTTTTCCAAAATAGCTTGCTTCTTTGTATGCCCAATGTGCTGCTATTCCATATTCTGCTACTCTATGCATATCCCATGTTCTTATTTGTACCTCGAACGGTGTTCCTTTTTCTCCTAATAGAGTTGTGTGTATTGATTGATACATGTTTGGTTTTGGTACTGCTATATAGTCTTTAAATCTTCCTGGCATTGGACTATACATTTCATGTACTACTCCTAGTGCTGCATAGCAATCTTTTACTGAATTTACTAATATTCGTAATGCAAATAAATCGTATATTTGATCTAATGTCTTATTATCTCTTTTCATTTTTCTGTATATACTATATAAGTGTTTTGCTCTTCCTGTAACTTCTGCATCTATATGTTGTTTTTTTAGTTGTACTCGTATATCTGCCATGATTTTTTCTATGAATTGTAGTCTTTCTTCTCTCTTTTTGTTTATTCCTTCTACTAATTCGTGATATTCATCTGGGTGTAAATACTTAAATGATAAATCTTCTAGTTCCCATTTCATTGAATATAATCCTAGTCTGTTTGCTAAAGGTGCATATATTTCCATTGTTTCTTTAGCGTTTGCTATTTGTCTGTCTCTTTTTAAGAATTTTAATGTTCTCATATTGTGTAATCTGTCTGCTAATTTTATTATTATTACTCTTATATCTTTTCCCATTGCTAAAAACATTTTACGGTAGTCTTCTACTTGTCTTTCTTCTACTGATACAAAATTCATTGTTCCTAATTTTGTTACTCCTTCTACCATGTCTGCAATTTCGTCTCCAAATTGTTTTCTTATATCTTGGTCTGTTACATCTGTGTCTTCTATTACATCATGTAATAATGCTGCACATATTGTGCTGTCATCTAATCCTACATCTGCTAATATGTATGCAACATTCATTGGGTGTATTATATATGGCTCTCCTGAGTGTCTTTTTTGGTCTTTATGTTTTTCGTTTGCCAAATTATATGCTTTCATTATAAGTTTTGTATCTACTCTTCTTGAGTGTTGTTTTCTCTTTGATATTATATCTTGTATTGTTATTTCTTTTTCTTGCATTTATTTTCAACCCCTTTTGTTTGAGAAATTTATTTTATTTTTCTCTATTAGAAAAACTATGTTGCTTTATTTATAGGAAAAATTGCGTTTTTAAACATATTTATATTGATTTCATTATGTCTTTAAGGTTTATTTGTAATGTATCTATACCATTAAAATGATTTATTTCTAATACTCCTACTACATCAATCTTATCTCCTATTCTGTAGTCTTCTGCTAAATTTCCCATATTAAATCCTATTGCATTTATTATTGTATTGTTTTCTTTTAATGTTAGTTTTAAGTGTTTTCCTTCTGATAGTGCTCTTATTGAATCGATTTTTAGATTTTTGATTGCAAATATTGGCATTTTATTGCCTTCTCCAAATGGTTCTAATTCTTTTAAACTTTCTACCATTTGCTTGTTTATTTCACTTAATTCTATTTTACTGTCTATATATATTATTGGTACTATTTCTTCTATGTTTGATTCTTTTGCTATTTGTTCTACCTTATCACTAAATTTTTTTACCATTTCTTTTTTTACTGTAATTCCTATTGCCATACTATGCCCGCCAAATCTCTCAATTGTATCTGTGCATTTCATAAGTGTTTCATGCAAATCAAATCCTGGTATACTTCTTCCAGAGCCTTTTGCTAAATCATCTTCGTAACATAACAGTATACTTGGTTTAAAATATAATTCTGTTATTTTTGATGCTACTATTCCTATTACTCCATGGTGCCATCCTTCACCTGCTACTACTATTGTATTTTTTTCTTCTATGTTTTCCTTTTGAATTAGTCTTAATGCTTCTTCATATATATTTTTTTCTGTTTCTTGTCTGATTCGATTGTATTCATTTAATTCTGTTGTTAATTGATTTACTTCATTTATATCTTTAGATAAAAATAGTTTTAATGCCTTTTCTGCATGTCCCATTCTTCCACATGCATTTATTCTTGGTGCTACACCAAATGATATTGCACCTGAATCTATTGTTTTATATCCTGATGATATTAGTAATGATTTAAGTCCCATATTTTTTGTTTGGTTTACTAGCATTAGTCCTAATTTTGCTATTACTCTGTTTTCATCTCTTAATGGTACTATGTCTGATATAGTTCCTACACACACTATATCTAAATATTTTAAGTATTTTTCTTCTGGTAATCCTAAGTCTATTGATATTGCTTGTATTAGTTTAAATACAACTCCTACTCCTGCTAAATCTCTACATGGATATTGGTTGTCTTTTCTTTTGGCATCAACTATTGCTAGGGCTTCTGGTAGTTCTTCTGCTACTTCATGATGGTCTGTTATTATTGTTTCTAGCCCTAATTCATTTGCATATTTTATTTCTTCTATGGCTGATATTCCACAATCTACTGTTATCATTAATGTGTATTTTTCATCTACTATTTTTTTTACTGCCGGTTTGTTTAGTCCATATCCTTCTTCTAGCCTGTTTGGTATATAATAATCTACTTGTAAGTTATTTGTTTCTAGGAAACTTTTTAATACTGTTATACTTGTTATACCATCTGCGTCATAGTCTCCATATATTATTACTTTTTCTTTATTTTTTATTGCTTGTTTTATTCTGTCTACTGCTTTTCTCATATCTGGCATTAAATATGGATTATGGAAATCTTTTCTTGTTGGGTGTAAAAATATTTTTAGTTGTTCTGGTTCTGTCATATTTCTATTTACTAGTATTGTGGCTAATAATTTGTTTATTTTTTCTCTTTTTACTAATTCATTTATTTTATTTTCTGTTTGTTCGTTTTTTTCGTATATTTGCCATTTTTTTATCATTTTTTTCTCCCTATTTCGTCTTTTATTTTTCACTTTTATTTGTTATATATTTTACTATATCTAATAAAAAATAGCAATGTTTAATTGCTATTTTTTGTGATTCATGTTTTCTATGTTTAATAGTCTGTTATATTTTGCTACTCTGTCTGTTCTACAAGGTGCTCCAGTTTTTATCTGACCAGCATTTACTGCAACTGCTAAATCTGCAATTGTTGTGTCTTCTGTTTCTCCTGATCTATGTGAAATTATAGTTTTATATCCTTTTTCTTTTGCTCTTTTTATTGTTTCTAATGTTTCTGTTAATGTTCCTATTTGATTTGGCTTTATTAGTATTGCATTTGCTATATTTTCTTTTATTCCTCTTTCTAATCTTTTTATATTTGTTACAAATAGATCATCTCCGACAAGCTGAATTTTATCTCCTAAATCATTAGTTATTTTTTTCCAACTTTCCCAATCTTCTTCTGCTAATCCATCTTCTACTGATATTATTGGATATTTATTGCATAGATCTTCTATATATTTTATCATCTCTTCTTTGGTTTTTAATATGTCTGATTTCCAAAAATAATATCCTATTTTTTGTGCTTCTTCATACATTTCTGTACTTGCTATATCTAATGCTAGTGCAATTTCTTTTCCTGGTTCATATCCTGCTTTTTTTATTGCTTCTACTATTACATCTAATGCTTCTTCTTCATTTTTTAAGTCTGGTGCAAATCCTCCTTCGTCTCCTACTGCTACAGAATATCCTTTTTCTTTTAGTACCCTTTTTAATGTATGGTATACTTCTACTCCTCTTTTTAGTCTTTCTGCAAATGTTATGCTTCCTATTGGCATTATCATGAATTCTTGTATATTTATGTTGTTGTCTGAGTGTTTTCCACCATTTAATATATTCATCATTGGTATTGGTAATTCGCTTCCATTTATTCCTCCAAGATATTGATATAGCTCCATATCTAAAGAATTTGCTGATGCTTTTGCTACAGCTAATGATACTCCTAATATTGCATTTGCTCCTAAATTTGATTTATTTAGTGTGTCATCTAATAATATTAATTCTTTATCTATTTTTCTTTGGTCATATGCATTCATTCCTATTATTTTTTTGGCTATCTTTTTATTTACGTTTTCTACTGCTTTTTGTACACCTTTTCCAAAAAATCTAGTTTTGTCATTATCTCGTAGTTCTACTGCTTCAAAACTTCCTGTTGATGCTCCAGATGGTACTAATGCTGTTCCTGTGTATCCCCCTTCTAATGATACTTCTACTTGTATTGTTGGATTTCCTCTTGAATCTAAAACTTCTAATGCTTGAATATTTTCAATTTCTATAAAACTTTTCATTTTGCATCTTCCTTCCATTTTTTGTATTTTTAATATTCTTTGCATTTTTGTTTTTTTTATTCAATTAGTTGTGATATTTAATGTTTCTTATTATTCTCTAAGCTATTTTTGTTCTTTTTCTTAGTTCTTCTGCATATTTTAAGCTTATTTCATTAATTTCTCCTGATGAAATTCTTGCTATTTCTTGTAATATTTCTGTTTCATTTAATTGTTTTATATTTGTATTTGTTCTTTCATTTACTATATTTTTGCTTATGAAATAGTTATTATCTGCCATTGCTGCTATATTAGGTAAATGTGATATACATAGTACTTGATGTTTTTTTGCTATATGTGCTAATTTTTGTGCTACACTATTTGCTGCTTTTCCACTAATTCCTGTGTCTATTTCATCAAATATTAGTATTGGTACTTCGTCTGTATCTGCTAGTACTTTTTTTATTCCTAGCATTGTTCTTGATATTTCTCCTCCTGATGCTATTTTAGATAGTTCTTTTTCGTCTTCTCCTAAATTTGTTTGAATGTAAAATGCTACATTGTCTTTTCCTTCTTTATTATATTCTTCTTGTTTTTCCACTCTTACATGTATTTTTGCATTTTTCATTTCTAATTCTTTTAATTCTTGATTTATTTTGTTACTTAATTCTTGTGCTTCTTTTTCTCTAATTTCATGTATTTTTTCTGCTAATATATCCATGTTTTTTTCTATTTCTTTTTTTTCTTTTTTTAGTTTATTCGTGTATTCTTCCAGATTTTCTATATGTTCTATTTCTTGTTTGATTTCTTGTTTATATTGTAAAATTTCACTAATTGTGTTTCCATATTTTCTTTTTAAGTCATGTATAATATCTAGTCTTTCTTCTATTATGTTTCTTTCTTCCTCATCAAAGTTTGTATCTTCTCTTTTTGATGAAATTTCTCTAGCTATTTCTTGTAATTCATAATAACTGCTTTTTAGATTGTTGGCTGTTTCTTTATATTGGGAATCTATATCTTCTATTTTTTCTAATGCTCTTATTGCTATACTTATTGCGTCTATTGCATTGTTTCCTAGTGCGTTGTCTGCTTCTTTTAGGTTATCTGCAATTTTTTCTGCATTTACAATTATTTTTTTTCTATCTTCTAAATCTTCTTCTTCTCCTTCTTTTAATTTTGCTTGTTTTATTTCTTCATATTGGTATTTTAATAAGTCTAGTTTTCTTTGTCTTTCTTTGTCGTCTCCATAATTTTCTTTTAGTTTTTTTTCTAATTCTAAATAAGCATTATAATAATTTTGATATTCTTGTTTTTGGTTTAATTTATTTCCTATATATCCGTCTAAATATTTTAGGTGATATTTGTTATCTAATAATGTTTGGTTGTCATTTTGTCCATGAATTTCTATGATTTTTGACATAAATTCTTTTAGTTCATTTACTGTAACCATTCTTCCATTTATTTTGCATAAATTTCTTCCGTTACTGTTTATTTCTCTTGATACAATTATGTTTCCATCTATACTGCTTGCATTATTTGGCAAATAAATGCATGCTTCTACATAAGAATTATTTTCTCCTTTTCTTATCATTTCTTTTGAAAATCTACCTCCTGATAGTATTGATAATGAGTCTATTATTAATGTTTTTCCTGCTCCTGTTTCTCCTGTTAGTACATTTAATCCTTTATTTAAGTCTATTGTTAATTCTTCTATTATTCCTATATTTTTTATATGTAATGTTGTAATCATAGTTTGCCTCCTTTTACAATCTAATGTTTGCTGAATATTTGTTTGTCTGTATTTTATACTTTTTCTATTTTTTTGTCAATACTTTTTGCAAACATTTTTTTGCATTCTCGGAAAGTTCTCCGAACTTCCTAGAATACAAAAAATAACAAGGCCGCGATATTTGCTAAAGCAAATTTCGCGCACGAACAAAGACGCGGACTTTAAAATGTTCTAATAAGTGCCAATGTTATTAATGTCCGCTTTTGTTCTTTTTATGGGTTATCCTACTTAGATTATTGTAACTTTTCCTTTTCCATTTTCTGAAACAAAATTCATTATTTCACCATTTACAATTGCTAATTGTGGTGCTACATGTCCTATATCTGCGTCACATATTATAGGGATATTCAAATCTCCTATTACTTGTTTTACAGTTTCTATAAAGTTTATTCCATAATCTTCCCTAAAAACCAATGGCCTGCCAAAAACAATACCTTGTATGTTTTTAAAATATCCTGCATTTTTCATTTGCCATAATATTAGTGTTAGTTCAGGGCTAGACATTTCAAAACATTCTAAATACCAAATAATTCCATCATTTTTATATGTATTTATATATTGGTTTATTTTGTCATATTTTGTGCCAAAAAACATTTTAATGCAGTCTAAGCATCCCCCTATCATTCTTCCTTGTATTTCTATTTTTCTTTCATTTTTCATGTTTTTCCATTCTACCTTTTCTGACAAGTCATAATTATTACTTATTTCTGTATTTTGTGGTATACTAAATGCTTCTTCTATGCTATTAAATGGTCCTTTTTCTCTTTTTTCAAATGATTGTTGCTCTATTTTTTCTCCTGAGGCTATTTTTAATGAATCAATTAAATTTCTATATAGTGGTTTCATTGCATAACTTTTTATTGTATCACAATATATTGATGGTATTTCTAAAACTGTGTTAAATATAAATTCTAGTGTTGTTATATCAGAGTATCCTTGCATCCATTTTGGTTTTAATGTTCTTATTTTGTCAAAGTCTAAGTAATCTAACATTTCCATTAAGTAATCTCCACCTGTTGCAAAAATGATTAGTTTTACTTCCTCATTTTCTAATAATTCCATAAACTCTTTGGCTCTTTGTTCGGCTGTGTTGCTTCTTCCTTTTTCTTCTTTCCTAACACTTTCTGTTTCTATAATTTTGTATCCCATTTCTTCTAATTGTTGTATTGCTTTTTCTAGTTCTTGGATTTTTTCTGGTTTTGATATTCCCCCTGATGGTGCACATATTCCTATAGTATCACCTTTTTTTAAATTTTCTGGATAGTTCATTTTATCATTTTCCTTTCTATGATTGGATTTTTATATTACTGGTTATAACTTGTTTTGTAAAGATTATTAGCTTTTTATTACATTAATATAAATCTTTTTTTGATATTATATCTATCTTATTTTTTTGTGTCAAGATATAAATCTTTTTACATATATTATAAATAGGTAATATTTTGAAATATAAATAATTTAATATTGTTACTTTTAATTATGTGAGAGGGGGAATAATCTTTTATATGTTTAATATTGAAAAAAATGTTTTAGAGAAAAATTTGTATTATAAAAATCATTTGATTTTAAAATATAGTATTGAATATCCTAAAATCGTTGGTAATTCTTATTCTTATGCAATTCAAAAATTTAATCATTTTTATCAAATGAAAGCTATTGAATTAAAGCTTTATGCTGAGAAAGATTTGTTTGATAATGCTAAACAGGTTTTTGATTATAATGAAAAAAATAATTTTCCTTTTTTTAATTATGAACTTATTTCTAATTATACTATTACTTATAATAAAGATTCCATTATAAGCTTATTTTCAGATATATACACTTTTACAGGTGGTGCTCATGGAAATACTGAAAGAGTTTCGCAGACTTGGAATATGAAAACAGGTAATCTTATTTCTTTATGTACTATTCTTAATCATGACTGTTCTTCTTTTCTTTTAATATTGAAGGAAATTTTGCATCAAATTCAAACTCAACTTTCTGATGATTCTAATTATTATTTTGAAGATTATGCTTCTTTAATAATTGAAAATTTTAATTTTGAGCATTTTTATTTAATTGATAATAATCTTGCTATTTTTTTTCAACAATATGATATAGCTCCTTATTCTAGTGGATTTCCTGTTTTTTTAATTGATATGAATATATATAATACTTGAAATTTTTTAATAGCTTTTAGCAATTTTAACGATTTTTGCGTTTGAATAAATTAATAGAACACATAAATGCAAAAGTTTATATTGTAAATTAACTTTTGCATTATGCGTTCTACTGTGATAAATTTATATTTAATATTTTTTTAGTTGTTTTTTGA
>ERZ773138.3387-NODE-3387-length-10298-cov-8.008103_pt1 | contig 10298 bp, 8 predicted proteins | sample MGYA00511114_ERZ773138 | MGnify/ENA primary metagenome ERZ773138 (study PRJEB29015, sample SAMEA2737805) | human gut metagenome | biome: human gut; feature: human-associated habitat; material: faeces | place: China | collected 2012 ...
GTCTACGGCAGCGCCATCTTCTACGACCCGCGCCAGATGGAAAGCTGGATGCAGTTCGTCATCAACCTGAACCCCATCTACTGGTACATCACCTCGGTGCGTTCCTGCGTCATGTGGGGCGAGGGCCTGACCGCAAACATGCTGCTGATCCCGTTCCTCTGCGCTGCACTCAGCCTGGGACTGGGCATCTTTGTCTTTAAAAAATATCAGGACAAATTTGTCCTGTACATGTAAGGGGGCATCGAAATGGCAGAGCAGAAACCCATTATCTCAATCGACCATGTTTCGATGCGCTTCAACCTCGCCAAGGAAAAACACGAGAGCCTCAAGGAATACTTTGTGGCGCTGCTGCACGGCGGTGTCCGGTTCGATGAATTCTTTGCCTTGGACGATGTATCGTTTGATATTATGCCCGGTGACTTCTACGGCCTGATTGGGCTGAACGGCAGCGGCAAGTCTACGCTGCTGAAAGTCATTTCCGGCGTGTATAAGCCCAGCGCGGGCAGCGTCACGGTCAACGGCACCATCGCACCGCTTATCGAGCTGGGTGCCGGCTTTGACATGGATCTGACCGCGCGGGAGAACATCTATCTGAACGGCACTGTCCTCGGCTACACGCCGAAGTACATCGACTCGAAGTTTGATGACATCGTTGATTTCAGCGAGCTGCAGGATTTCCTCGATGTACCGCTAAAGAACTACTCCTCCGGCATGGTAGCGCGGCTGGCGTTTGCCGTGGCCACCATGACAAAGCCCGACATTCTGATTGCCGATGAGATCCTGTCGGTGGGCGATTTCCTGTTTCAGGAAAAGTGCGAAAAGCGGATGGCAGAGCTGCTGTCCGGCGGCACCACGGTCATTTTGGTCAGCCACTCGATCGACCAGATCGAGCGTATGTGCAACAAGGTTGCCTGGCTCGACCACGGCCATCTGCGCCGCCTCGGCCCCACCAAGGAGATCACGGCCGAGTACCGCAAATTTGAGAAAAAGGACGCCATGCCGGCAAAAGTCACCGAGGAATAAATCATGCCTGAAACTTCCCATAAGAAACCCGACAACGAGCGCCCCGCCGATCTGGCCGTACAGGACAGTGTCGGCGGCATGGCACGGCGTCTTTTGAACCCCGCCCACCTGCGCGACCTCGCGGGACGCAGCGTCAAGACCCTGCGGGAGCAGGGCGCTGAACAGCTGTGGCGTGATGTGAAATTCCGCGTTGGGCTGGCGATGCACCACGATGATTGGCGGCACCGGGCAGACATCCCGCTGCGCCGCGAGCTGAAAGCCCAGCGCGCCGCGAACTTGCAGGGGCCGAAAATCAGCATCATCGTGCCGCTCTACAACACCCCGGCAAAATTTTTTGATGAGATGCTGAACAGCGTTATCAGGCAGACCTACACGAACTGGGAATTGGTGCTGGTGGATGCAAGCGATGCCGACAAACGGCTGGAGCGCCGACTGCCCAGGCAGGTGCCGGGTACCATCGTGTATGAGTGCATCGAGAACGGCGGTATTGCCGCCAATACGACCCGCGGCTTCGCACTGGCCCACGGCGATTTTATTGCCCTGCTGGACCATGACGATGTACTGTATCCCAACGCCCTCTTTGAGGTTGTGCAGACCATCCAAAGCACCGGCGCGGATTTTGTCTACAGTGACGAAATCGTTCTCTCCGCCGATTTGAAGGAGCTGGGCGGCTACCACTTCAAGCCTGATTTCGCGCCCGACTACCTGCGCGGGGTCAACTTCATCACGCATCTGGCGGTGTTCAGCCGCCCGCTGCTGGATGCGGCCGGAGCCTATGAGTCGAAGGAGTTTGACGGCGCGCAGGACCACGACCTGATCCTGCGACTGACTGAAAGAGCGCATCGCATCGAGCATATCAAGAAAGTGCTCTACATCTGGCGCGGCCATGCAGGCTCAACGGCAGCCGGCATGGAGGCCAAGCCCTACGCCGTCGCAGCAGGGGAGCGGGCCATCGACGCCCAGCTCGAACGCCTCGGCCTGCTGGGGCGCGCCATGGCGGTGCCTGATGCGCCCGGTGCGTTTCAGGTGCGGTATGAGCTGACAGGCCACCCGAAGATCAGCGTGCTGATCCCGAACAAGGACCACACCGATGATCTGGACCGCTGCCTGACAAGCCTGTACAAAAACGCCGGGTATGACAATTTTGAGGTCATCGTCATCGAGAACAACTCGACCGACCCGGCGACATTCGCCTACTATAAAACGCTGCATGACCGGTTCCCGACCTGCTGGGTCGTGACATTTGAGGGGAAAGGCCCGTTCAATTTCTCGGCCATCAACAATTTTGGCGCATCGTTTGCCGAGGGTGAGCATCTGCTGCTGCTCAATAATGACATTGAAATTTTGTCGTCCGACTTCCTGCGCGAGCTGCTCAGCTACAGCCAGCGCCCCGATGTGGGTGCCGTGGGTGCCAAGCTCTACTACCCGGACGATACGATCCAGCACGCGGGCGTGCTGATGGGCATCAACGGCAGCGCGGGCCACAGCCACAAGAGTTACCCCCGCACGGCCGTCGGCGATATGTACCGCCTTGTCACAACGCAGGATTACATGGCCGTGACCGGCGCCTGCCTGATGACAAAGGCATCCCTGTACCGTGAATGCGGCGGTCTGGACGAGGAGAAGTTCGCCGTTGCCTACAACGATGTGGATTACTGCCTGAAGCTGTGGCAGAAGGGCCTCTTGAATGTTTACACCCCGCGCGCCGAGGCATACCATTATGAAAGCAAGAGCCGGGGCCTTGACACATTAAGTGAGAACACCCGCCGCTACGAGCGCGAGAAAGCGAATTTCTACGCAAAATATCAGCAGTATATCGACAATTACGACCCCTATTACAACCCCCATTTCAACAATCTGTTTGAAAATTTCGGGTTGAAGTGAGGAGGTGTTTTACATGGAAAATAAGTTTGATACCCAGTTTTTAATCGAAGGCCACGACCTCGACGAGGACGCCATCCACGACGGCATTTTGAACAGCGCCAAGGGCGATTGCCTGTTGGTCGTCGGCGACGAGGATGTCGTCAAGGTGCATTACCACACCGACACCCCGTGGAAGGTTTTGGAGTACGCCGCCGCCCTCGGCGAATTGAACACCATCATCGTAGAAAACATGGAGCGCCAAGCAAAAGGGTTGCACGGGTAAATTGGCAAGGCGCAAGGTTAACCGCCTGACGGCGTATGATTACGCCCAAAACGGTGCGTATTTCATCACGATTTGCACGCATGGGCGGCAGAAAATTTTGTGGAAAAGCGATGTCCTTACGGCGGTTGAGGATGTAGGGGCGCACAGTGTGCGCCCGCGCTTTGCCCCGGAGTTATCGCCTTACGGGAAAGCCGTTGAAGATGCCATTTTGCAGATTTCCATTCGGCATCCCGCAGTAAAGTTAATAAAATATGCCGTAATGCCAAATCATGTTCATTTATTGTTGTTGATTCAGCGGGAACAGGGCGGGCGCACACTGTGCGCCCCTACAATTTCACTGGTCATCAAACAGATGAAAGAGGCTGTCACGAAAGCGATTGGCTGCCCCATCTGGCAAAAATCCTTCCATGACCATATTGTGCGTACCGAGCATGGATATGCACAGATTTGGCAGTACATCGACACGAACCCCCAACTTTGGCACAAAGATTGCTTTTATGAGGAGCCACCCCATGAGCCTTGAAACAAAACGCATCAAAGAGCTGTTCGGCTATGCGCGGACGCTGACAAAGGAACAGGGTGTCGGCGTCATGGCCGGGCGGGCCGTTGGCTTTTTTAAACGGCGGTTCTTCGGTAAAAAGGCGCGGTACCTGCCGTCAAAGCAGACGCTGGACGCCCAGCGCGCCGATGCCGCCGCAAATGCCGCAGGCTGGCCGACCATCAGCATCCTGACCCCGCTGTACAACACGCCGCCGCAGTTTCTGCAGCAGCTTCTGGACAGCGTGCAGGCCCAGACGGCGCCCAACTGGCAGCTTGTGCTGGTCGATGCCAGCGATGACGCCCATGCCGATGTCGGCAGGGCTGTGCAGGCGCGCGCCGCGCAGGATTCCCGCATCGTCTATGCCAAAATCAAAAATGCGGGCATCGCCGCCAACACGAACGAGGCGGCCAAGCTCGCCACCGGCGACTATTTAGCTCTGGCCGACCACGATGACATGCTGGCCCCCCACGCAGTGTACTGCATGAGCAAGGCCCTGGCCGAAAGCGGCGCGCCCTTTGCCTACAGCGATGAGGCCCTGTTTGAGAAAACGCCCGAGCATCCGCGTGTCGGCCACTTCAAGCCCGACTACGCCCCCGAATACCTGATGGCGGTCAACTACATCTGCCATCTGGCCGTATTCAAAAAATCTCTGTTTGACGCAGTCGGCGGCGAGCGCCCTGCGTGTGACGGCGCACAGGATCACGATCTTTTTCTGCGCCTTGTGGATGAGATGCAGCGCAGCGACCCTGCCGCCAAACCGCTGCACATCCCGCAGGTGCTGTACTATTGGCGCGTGCATGCGGCCTCCACCAGCGGCGGCACGGCAGCCAAGCCCTATGTTGAGCAGGCCGCGCAGCGGGCCGTAGCCGACCATCTGACCGCCACCGGGCGGCAGGGCAGGGTGGAGGCCGGGCTTTTCCCCGGCACCTGCCATGTGGTGTGGGATATTCCCGAACCGGAGCCGCTTGTCTCGATCCTGATCCCGAACAAGGATCACACCGATGATCTGGAAAAGTGCCTGCACAGCATCTACGCCAAGACGGCCTATGAAAATTTTGAGGTCATCGTCATTGAGAACAACTCGACCGACCCCGCCACGGCGGCCTACTACAAAAAGCTGCCCGACCGCTACGACCGCGCCCGGGTCGTGACCTACAAGGGCGGGTTCAATTTCAGCCGCATCAACAATTTTGGCCGCAAGTATGCTGCGGGCAAGTATCTATTGCTGCTGAACAACGACGTCGAGGTCATCAACGGCGACTGGCTCACCCAGATGGTGGGGGAGTGCAGCCAGCCCGGTGTCGGCATCTGCGGCGCGATGCTCTACTATCCCGATGACACGATCCAGCACGCCGGCATCATCACAGGGCTGGGCGGCTATGCAGGCCACAGCCACAAATATCACAAGCGCGGCGGCAGCGGGTACATGTTCCGCTTAGCCACCGTGCAGGATCTCTCCGCTGTGACCGCCGCCTGCCTGCTGGTGCGCACTGCTGTCTACGATGCCGCCCATGGTCTGGACGAGGAGTTCACCGTTGCCTACAACGATGTGGACTTCTGCCTGCGGGTGCGGGACGCCGGCTGGCGCATCGTCTGGACCCCCTATGCACAGCTGTATCACTATGAGAGCAAGTCCCGCGGCTCCGATGAAAACGACCCGGCCAAAAAGGCCCGTTTTGACGCCGAGCATGACCGCCTGTATGCGGTCCACGGGCGGGAGAACATCCTGCATGACCCCTACTACAGCCCATCCCTCTCCCTCGATTACGAGGATTTCCGCGAAAGCGGCGATTTGAGGAATCTGAAATGAGTTGATTGCCTTTCCCCGTGGAGGAAGGTGCCCGAGGCCCCGACCGAGGGCGGATGAGGGGCGGTTTTTCCCTATTGCCCGTCAGTGGGAAATTCCCGGTAAGTTTGCCCCTCATCAGTCAGCGGGTGGGGCCGCTGACAGCTTCCCCCCTCTGGGGAAGCCATACTGACAAAAAACGCACGCCGTAAATTTCACGGCGTGCGTTTTTATTATTCTTTTTTATCCGGCGGGAACTCACCCTGCTTTTCGGCCTCGAGGCGGCTCAGGCGGGCCTCCAGCTCGGAGATGCGCTGGTTGACGATATCCGGCAGATCCTGCTGGTCGAGGTCGTCCGCCGGGCAGCACTTGACATTGCCCACACGCACGATTTCCGCCGGGACGCCGACCGCCGTTGCGTTGGCGGGCAGGTTTTTCAGCACAACGCTGCCTGCACCCACGCGGACATTATCGCCGATGTAGACCGGGCCCAGCACCTTGGCCCCTGCACCGATCAGCACATTGTTGCCCAGGGTCGGGTGGCGCTTGCCGGTATCCTTGCCGGTGCCGCCCAGCGTCACACCGTGATAGATCGTGCAATTATCACCGATCTCTGTCGTCTCACCAAAGACGATACCCATGCCGTGGTCGATGAAAAGCTTGCGGCCGATTTTGGCACCGGGGTGGATCTCGATGCCGGTCAGATGCCGCGCCAGCTGGCTGACAAGGCGGGCCAGAAAAAAGCAGTGGTGGCGGTACAGAAAATGGGCAATCTTATGCGTCACCAGCACATGAAAGCCCGGATACAGAATGATGACCTCCGCGACATTGCGCGCCGCAGGATCCTTATCGCGGATGTTTTTTGCGTCTTCCCAAAGCCCCATAATTCTTTTCCTCTTTGCTTTACGATACTTGTTTATTAGTATATCACAATCCCGGGCAGAGTGCAACGCGGGATCGTTGCGGATCCTTCAACTTTTCCCGCAGCACCGCCCTTGCAAAATGCCGCGCTGCTTTGTATACTGATGGTATCATAAAAGAAAAGAGGCTGCATGGTCATGGATCATCAGAACATCCGCTTTCACAATGTCGAGGAGCTGGAGCCGGTCGAGGGTGGCTGGCTGCTCCGCCGCGTCGGTGCCGCAGCACGCGCCCGCATCAGCCCCGGTGTGCAGGAGAACTGCTTTGCCACCGGCATTGAGCTGCGCTTCACGATGCCGGACGGCGCAGTCGATCTGCTGCTGAAAACCATCCCTCAGGCCGAGGCCGCCACCGCCCACATCTTCTTCGGCTCATTTCAGGGCGGGTGGGAGTACTCCTCCAAAAACATCGGCGCGGATGTGACCCGCATCCACATCGAATACCCGGCCAAGCTCGCCACGCTGCGCCGCATCACAGCGGAAAAGCAGCTTGCCTTTGCGCCAGAGGTCGTGCGGGTCGTGCTGCCCTATGTGCCGGTAATCTTTGCGGGGGTCGAGGGCCGGACCGCCCTGCCCGCCGCCGACCAGCTGCCGCAGAAAACCTATCTGGCCTACGGCTCGTCCATCACGCACGGCAGCCTCTCGCTAATCCAGCCGGATTGCTATGTGTTCCGCAATGCGCAGGCGCTCGGGGTCGATTATCTCAACCTCGGCTTTGCCGGCAACGCTCTGATGGAGGAGGAGATGGCAAACTACCTCGTATCGCGCAGAGATTGGGACTTTGCCTCGGTGGAAATGGGCATCAACACCGCCGAGCGGGTGAAGGAGTTCCCGCTCGAGGTGTTTGAGGAGCGGATCGACCGCTTTACCGCCGTGCTGGCCCGCGATCCGCGGCCGGTGTTCGCCACCTCATTCTTCGGCTATCTGGATGAGGACACTGACCGCACCGATAAAATGCGCCGGATCGTGCGACGCTACGCCGCCGAGCGGCTCATCTTTACCGATGGCCTGCAGCTGCTGGACGATGAGACCCTTATCTCGGCAGACGGCACCCACCCCGATGCCCGCGGGCAGGAGCAGATTGCCGCACGCTGGAGCCGCATTATGGCGGAAACGCTTGCCAACCGCACGGCGCGGTGAGTTTTTTGGGCGTTTATCATTTTGTACAAAACTCGGCGTAAAAATCCATAAAATCCTTACTTTCGCAATCCGGGCGTTTGCATTGACACTGCCGTCCCTACATGGTACAATTAAGTAAAATCCATGTAAGAATTCGGGGAAGGAGTGTGCCGCAATGATGATGCAGTTTGTTTCTTGCTTCAAAATTCACGGTGCCGTGTTTTTTCCCGTTTTCAAAACCGGTGCTTCTTTTTGACTTTTCCCGTCTGGGAAAAGTTTTTTTTTGCCCAAAAGCGCGCCCGCAAGGGGCGTGCCGCAAATCTGGTAGAGTATATCTCAGGAGGTTCCCACTATGCTGATCCGCAACGCAAGGGACTGTGCAGGCAAGCCGATCGAGGTCTGGCTGCGCGACGGAAAAATCGCCGCTGTCGGTCTGGGCCTGCTTGTCCCGGAGGGGGAGGAGCTGCTCGATGCCAAGGGCCGCACGATCCTGCCCGCCTTCCTCGACACACACTGCCATTGGCGCACCCCCGGCTTTGAGTATAAGGAGGATATCTCCACCGGCTCTGCCGCAGCCGCTGCCGGCGGGTATACCTTTGTGAACCTGATGCCCAACACAAAGCCGGTCTGCTCCAGCGCCGAAATCGCCCACGCTGTTGAGGCCGAGGCCGCCCGCGTAGGGCTCTGCGATGCCAACCAGACCGTCTCGATCACGAAGGACTTTGACGGCAAAACACTCGACCACCTGATGACGCTGCCCGAGGATGTCAAATTCATCACCGAGGACGGCAACGGCGTCATGAACAACGCCGTCATGGCGCGGGCGTTCGCCATCGCCACCGAGCGCGGCCTGACCATCATGTCCCACGCCGAGGACCGTGAGATCAGCCCGTGGGACTACCGTCTGGCGGAAAACATTGAGACCGTGCGCAACTGCCATCTGGCCGAATACTACGGCACCCGGCTGCACATGTGCCATGTTTCCACCAAGGAGTCCGTAGACGCCATCCGAATGAGCCGCCTGCGCGGTGCGCGTGTCAGCTGCGAGGTGACCCCCCATCACCTCTGGTTTGATGACAGCCGCCTGCAGTACAAGGTCAACCCGCCCATCCGCAAGGCGGAGGATGTGACCGCTCTCATTGAGGCCATCAAGGACGGCACCGTGACCTGCATCGGCACTGACCACGCCCCCCACACCGCCGAGGAAAAGGAGAAGGGCGCCGCCGGCATGGTGGGCCTTGAGACTGCCTTCGGCGTCTGCTACACCAAGCTCTGCCGTGAGCAGCGCCTGCCGCTTGAGCTGCTCAGCTTCCTGATGAGCGCCGGCCCCGCCGCCGTGCTGGGACTGGCCGACCGCAAGGGCATGCTGGAGCCGGGCTATGATGCCGATGTCGTGCTGGTGGATCTTGACCACATGTATGAGGTCAAGGCCGATGAGCTGCATAGCAAAAGCAAGAACTGCCCTTATGACGGTGCGCTGCTCTACGGCAAGATCGTGACAACGATCAAGGGCGGGAAGGTTACGTTCCAGATCGAAGAATAATACCGCTTTACATGTAAAACACCCGTAGGGGCGCATTCCATATGCGCCCGTGCAGTTCTGCCGCAGGCACGACGCCGCGGGCGGATATAGAATCCGCCCCTACGGATTCCACATCATATAAGAAGGCAAACCAAAACGGAGGAATCAGCATGCTTACCAACATGGACAAACTGTACGAGAGCGTTGCCGCGAACGGCCCTGTCTGCGTGGGTCTGGATACCGAGATCAGCTACCTGCCCACGACCGACACCGCCAAGACGGCGGGGGAGAATGTCGTCGCATTCAACCGTGCCCTGATCAACGCCACCAAGGGCGTGGCCGGCTGCTACAAGGTGCAGATCGCCTACTATGAATCCCTCGGTCTGGACGGCATGCGCGCCTACGCCGAGACACTGAAGCTTGCACGCGCCACCGGCCTGCCGGTCATTGCCGACATCAAGCGCGGCGACATTGCCAAGACCGCCGAGATGTACGCCAAGGCGCACTTTACCGGCGACTTTGAGGCCGACATCATCACGCTGGCCCCCTATATGGGCCTTGACTCGATCAGCCCCTATCTGCCGTACTGCGCCGAGCAGGGCAAGGGCGTGTTCGTGCTCTGCCGCACCTCCAACCCCGGCGCGAAAGATTATGAATACGAAAAGCTGGCCGACGGCCGCCACGTTTATGACCTGGTGGGCGACAAGCTCAGCGCAATGGGCAAGGACTACATGGGCGCGCACGGCTATTCCTCGCTGGGGCTCGTCATCGGCGGCACACACATCGAAGAGGCGAAAGAGATCCGCGCCAAATACAGGGACAGCTTTTTCCTCATCCCGGGCTACGGCGCGCAGGGCGGCACGGCCGAGGCCATCGCGCAGTATCTGGCGCAGGGCAACGGCGGTGTGGTGAACTCCAGCCGCAGCGTGCTGCTGGCCTATAAAAAACAGCCCGGAACGGCTTATGCCGAAGCCGCGTACAACGAATGCGTGCATATGAAGGAGGCCATTGCGGATGCCTGCAGCAAATTATAACGCCGCCGTCCTGGCAAACGGCGCGGCGGGCGAAAACGTGATGCTGCTGACGGCCCGCTGGGACGAAACCACCCCCGCGCCCGCGTGCGGCCAGTTTTACATGCTGCGCGCCTGGAAAGCGGAGGAAGCGCCGCTGCTTTCGCGCCCCATCAGTGTGCATCGTTTTGACAGAGAGAAAAAAGAGATTTCCTTTTTATATGAGGTCCG
>ERZ773138.3388-NODE-3388-length-10296-cov-9.074407_pt1 | contig 10296 bp, 9 predicted proteins | sample MGYA00511114_ERZ773138 | MGnify/ENA primary metagenome ERZ773138 (study PRJEB29015, sample SAMEA2737805) | human gut metagenome | biome: human gut; feature: human-associated habitat; material: faeces | place: China | collected 2012 ...
CGAGGACCCGTTTGAGGCCGCCAAGCGCGAGCTGAGCGAGGAGTGCGGCCTGACCGCCGACCACTTTGTCGATCTGGGCATCGTCTACGCAACCGTCGGCTACGACAGCGAGAAGATCTACCTGTGGGCCGCCACCGGCCTGCATGCGGTCCGCCAGCATCTGGATGCCGGGGAGTTCCTTGATGTCGTCAAAATGCCGTTTGACAAGGCGCTCGGCCTTGTGATGGACGGCACCATCAAAGACAGCAAGACTCAGGTAGCCCTGCTGAAATACGCGCAGCTGCGCGGCAAAGTCTGAATGGGCGTTGAGATACTGGACCACGGCACCCGCGTGCTGACCGCGCCGGGCGCGACCTTCGGCACCGATGCGCTGCTGCTGGGCCGCTTTGCCCTGCCCCGCCGGGGGGAGCGCGCGCTGGATATGTGCAGCGGCTGCGGCATCATCTCGCTGCTGTGGCACGATGCCGGCCACCGCGGCCCCTGCACGGCACTTGAGCTGGACGCGGCGGCCTCCGCCCTCTGCGCGCAGGCCGCCGCCGACAATGAGGCCGACCACATCACGCCGCTCTGCGCCGACCTGCGGCAGTTCTGCACCGCCGGGCCGGAGCAGGGGCAGTATGATTTTGCCGCCTGCAACCCGCCGTATTTTGCGGCCGGGCCGCGCAGCCCCGACCCGCGCCGGGCCGAGGCCCGCCATACCGACAGCTGCACCACCGCCGATGCTGTGGACTGCGCCCGCCGCGCCCTGCGGGACGGCGGCCGCTTTGTGCTGTGCCAGCGCCCCGAGCAGCTGGCCGAGATCTTAGCCGCCCTGCGCGCCGCCCGCCTTGAGCCGAAGCGGCTGGCCTTTGTCAAAAACCGACCAAACGGCGCACCGTGGCTTTTCCTTGTCGAGGCTCAAAAGGGCCGCCGCACCGGCCTGCGCGTGGAGCCGGATGTGCTGATAACGAGTGGTGCGGCGATGTATGGGCCGAAGGGTTAGGCGTGGCATCTGAAAAATGCAGTAGGGGCGGGGCTCTGCTCCGCCCGGGGCATCTTTCCGGGTGAGCAGCTTTCCCGGAAAGATGCTGTATGGGCAAAGTTGGCGGGCGGAGCAAAGCCCCGCCCCTACATATGTGGCAAGGCAAAATACATACAAAATTTATAGAATCAGGAGAACACCGTCATGGGACTTTTTCATCAGAATTTTGACAAACCGGGGCCGGGCGTTTCGCCCGATGCACCGCGAAAAAAAGGCGCTGCCCGCTTCTTTGAGATTCTGGCACGCGATTTTTCCACCTTCTGGATGGCAGGTCTGCTCGCCATGATCAGCAGCCTGCCCTTTGCGCTGGGGCTGTGGTTTGCCGTCACGACCCACTCGCTGATCCCGATGCTGCTGGCCGGCATTCTGGGCGGCATGCTGGCCGCCCCGCAGATCGTGGGCCTCAACGACACTGTCCTGCGCGCCCTGCGCGATGAGCCGGGCTACTGGTGGGTGACCTACCGCCGCGCATGGAAGCGCAACGCCAAGGCTGCGCTGCTGCCCGGCGCCATCTGCGGCCTGCTGCTGGCGATGGAGATCTTCACCGCATTCCATACCGAGACCGGCAGCGTTGCCGTCACGGTGGCGATCTTTGTCGCACTGATCCTGCTGGCGGGCATCGCGCAGTACCTCTACGCGCAGGTCGCGCTGGTCGATCTGCCGTTTTCCGCCCTGCTCAAGAACTCTCTGATGCTCTTTTTGGGGTATCTGCCCCGCAGCGCGCTGGGCATCCTGTGGCAGGGCCTTTACTGGGCCGCCATCGCACTGTTCTGGCCTCTGTCCGGTGCTGTGCTGATCCTGACAAGCCTCTGGTTTCCCTGCTCGCTGAGTCTGCTGGCCATCTACCCTGCCTTGAACAAGAGCTTCGACCTTGAGGCGAAGATCAAGGCAATGCGCGATGCCCAGCTCGACAGCCACGACGAGGACTGACCCCTTGAGGAACGCAAGCTGCGTTCCTCTTTTTTATTGCCGCCTCCTCTTGGGTTCTTTGGGACGCAGCTTTTGCCATCTTGCACCCTACTGCAAAAAAAGGTATAATAACAGAATAGGTTATTTTACCCCCAAGGAGGCTGAAGCTTGAAAATTCTGCTGATACACTGTCATTACCGGCTGCCCGGCGGCGAGGACGCCGTCTTTGCCGCGGAGCGCGCCCTGCTTGAGCGCCGCGGCCATACCGTGCTGGTGTATGAGCGCAGCAATGAGGAGGCTGCCCACGGCCTTGCCAAAGCGCTGCTGCCGCTGCACGCAGTCTGGAACCGCCGCGCCGCCCGCGAGGTCCGCGACCTCATCCGGCGGGAGGGGGTCGAGGCCGTGCATATCCACAACACGCTCCTGCTGCTCAGCCCCGCCGTGGTCCGCGCCGCCAAGCGCTGCGGCGTGCCGGTCGTGCAGACGCTGCACAATTTCCGGCTGTTCTGCCCCAACGGCATCCTGCTGCGGGACGGCGCCGTCTGCGAGGATTGCCCCCGCCGCGGCCTGCACTGCGCACTGCAGCACCGCTGCTACCGCGGCAGTCTGGCGCAGACCCTTGTGGTCGCCGCGTCCTACCGGCTGCACCGGGCGCTGGGCAGCTGGCGCGGCGTCTGGGTTACGACCCCGACCGAGTTTGACCGCGAAAAGCTGCTGGCTTTCAACAGGCTGCGCCCTACCTTTGACGAAAACCGTCTTGTTGTCAAGCCGAACCCCGTCAGCGTGCCCGCCGGGCCGGTCATCCCGTGGGAGGAGCGCGACCGCCGCTTCGTCTTTGCCGGCCGGCTGGAGGAGCTCAAGGGGCTGCGCACCGTCATCGAGGCATGGCGTCTGCTGGGCGACACCGCGCCCGAGCTGCTCATCGCCGGGGATGGCCCGCTGGCCGACTGGGCGCGCGCACAGGCGCTGCCCCGGGTCCGGTTTCTCGGCCAGCTTGAGCGTGCGGAGCTGCACCGTCTGATCGGCGCAAGCTATGCCGTCATCGCCGCAAGCCTCTGCTATGAAAGCTTTGCCCTTGTCCCCGCCGAGGCCCACGCCCTCGGCACGCCGGTGCTGGCCAGCCGGATCGGCAATGTGGGGGCCTCGGTGCGCCCCGGGTTTGACGGGCTCTGCTTTGCGCCGGGCGATGCCGCCGCGCTGGCGGGGGCCGTGCGCGCCCTGCGTGCCATGCAGTTTGACTGCGCGGCCATTGCCGCCGCCACCCGCCGCCGCTTCAGCGAGGAAGAAAACTACAGGACTTTGATGAAATTATACGGCCGCCGCGCCGCCGAGGAATCGCTATGAACCAGTTTTACCGCGCCCTGCAGATGCCGCCCAGACGGCTGCTGCGCAAGCTTTTGGGCGAAAAGGAAGTCTATACCATCGCCGTGCGCCCCCGCCCCACAGCCGAGGGGACCGAGCCGCTGCCCGCGCTGGACGGCGGGGCCTACACCCCCCTGCCCGGGCGCGAGGGCTGGTGGTTTGCCGACCCGCTGCTCTACCGCCGCGGCGGCCGGCGCTGGCTTTTTGCCGAGGCGATGGACCTTTCGACCGGCAAGGGCCGCATCGAGGTCTGCGAGCTGCATGAGGACGGCACGATCGACGGCTGGCAGACCGCGCTGGAGGAGGACTTTCACCTCTCCTTCCCGACCGTCTTTGACTGGAACGGCGAGATTTGGATGCTGCCCGAGACCGGCAGCGACCACAGCCTGCGGCTCTACCGCTGCCGGGCGTTTCCCACCGGGTGGGAGCTTGTGCAGCGCTTTGCGACCGATGAGGAGCTTTGCGATGCCATTCTGCTGGACCGCCGCGCCGAGGCACTGACCATCCTGTGCAGCGAGACAAAGCCCGACAACCAGCTCTATGTCCGTTACCGCCGCTATACCCTGCGCCATGCCGTGCAGGAGTCGGCCTCCCTGCCGCCGCAGGGCCCGTTTGAGCTTGTACCCGATGAGGCCTACAACCTGCAGCACCGCGACTTTGACCTTGTCAGCCGCAACGCAGGCCCCCTCTTTGTGCTGGGGGAGCAGATCATCCACCCCACGCAGGTCAGTTCGACCGTGGACTACGGCCTCTATCTGCAGTTTCTGGCCCGGCGCGGCAGCTCCGAGATTCCGCTGTGCGCCGCCACGCCCCAGAATGTCACCATCACCGGCATCGCTCCGGCGGACCTCATCGGCGTACACACCTACTGCCGCGATGACCGGCTGGAGATCCTTGACGCGCGGTATCTGACCCGCCTGCCCAAAATCGAGAAGGCCGCCAAGCCCGCCCCGGCGGACGAGGCGGCCCCCGGGGATACCGCCCCGTAACGCCCCCGCTGCGGGGCGCTGTCTGCTTTTCTCCCTAAAGAGGTACACCTATCCACATGAAAACCATCGTCATCCCGCAATTTTACCGCGGCCCGTCCGGCCAGCGCGGGCTGTACAACCGGCAGGAGGTCGGCCTTGCCCGCGCCTTTGCCGCGCTGGGCTGCCGCGCCGTTGTCCTCTACCCGGAGCCGGGCGCCAAGGCCCCCCGCATCGAAACGCCGGAGCCGAATGTCAAGATCTGCTATATGCCCGCCGCCGCCTTCGGCGTGCAGGCGTTTTATAAAAGCTGGCAGATCCTGCTTGATGAGCAGGCGGACGCCGTGCATGTCATGGGGGACAACTCCCTCGGCGTACCGGGGCTGTACCGGTTCTGCCAAAAGCACGGCATCCTGTTTTACAGCCAGCTCGGCGCACTGAAAAGCACCTCCGACCATGCCGTTGTGCGCCGCGTCATGGACCTGCTGCTCGGCCGCAACCTTGCGGTATACCGCAAAACACCGACCTACGCCAAGACCCCCGCTGTGGCAGCCGAGCTGGAAAGCCTCGGCGTGCCCTGCGCCGGGCTGATGCCCGTGGGGCTGGACACCGCCATCATCCCGGCAGTCCCCGGCAGTAAGGCGGAGATCCGCCGTGCCCTCAAGATCGATGAGCAGGCCCGGGTGCTTGCCTTTGTGGGGCGGCTTGATGCCTACAAGCAGCCGCTCGACCTTGTGCCGCTGCTGCAGGCCGCGCCGGACTGGTACGCCGTCATCATCGGTCAGGGCGCGCTGAGCGGTGAGCTGACCCGACAGCTGGAGGAGGCCGGCCTCGCCCCCCGCTGCCGTCTGATCGCCCAGCTGCCGAACGAGCAGGTACACATCTACTACCACGCCTGCGATGCCTTTGTGAACCTCAACGAAAACGAGATCTTCGGTATGAGCCTGTTGGAGGCGATGTACGCGGGCTGCCCGCCGGTGGCACGCCACGCCCCCGGCCCCGACCTTATCATTGAGAACGGCGTCAGCGGTCTGCTCTGCAGCACAGTGGCCGAGATGGCCGCCGCGCTGGACAAGACCGATACCGCCATGGGCCATGCCGCCCAGACCCGTGTGAACGAGCATTTTCTGTGGCAGAACAGCGCCGAGCTGGCGCTGACCCTGCTGCCCAAAAAGGGAGCCGCCCATGGATAACGATAACCTGCTGGTGCAAAAGGCCGCCGACCTTTACCGCGGCCTGCGCTTTAAAATGAAATACCGCGGCGTGCCTATCCTGTCTGCCGGGGCCGGCAATGACCTTGCGCGTGATCTGCTGGAAAGCGGCCAGCCCTTCCTGTTCGGCCGCTGCGGCGCGACCGAGATGCGCACCGCCGCCGACTACCTGCACAACGGCGGCCGCCCGTTTGCCGACCGCACCCGCGCCGACATCCGCAACCTTTCGGGCGTTTTCCCTACGGATGACGCCGCGCTGGAGCGGTTCTGCAAACTCTATATCCGCACCGCCCAGAGCGCAGAGCTGCTCGCGCTCTGGAATGTGGGTGCCGAGCGGGAGGTCATACGCGGCTGCGATGCCACCCGCTTTACCGAGCTGCGCGCGCTGGAGCCCTACTACCACGCCCGCCCGTGGAGCGCCGCGCTCGCGGGCAAGCGGGTGCTGGTCGTGCATCCCTTCCGCAAGACGATCCTCTCCCAGTATGAAAAGCGCGCGCAGCTTTTCCCCGGCAGGGACATCCTGCCGGAGTTTGCCTCGCTGACGGTCATTCAGGCCGTGCAGGGCCTTGCCGGGCAGGACACCGGCTATGACAGCTGGTTCGATGCGCTGGACGCCATGCAGGCCCGGATGGACGCCGCCGACTACGATGTTGCGATCATCGGCGCGGGTGCCTACGGCCTGCCGCTGGCCGCCCACGCGCGGGACACCGGCCATGCCGCCATCCAGATGAGCGGCGCGACACAGCTTTTGTTTGGCATCAAGGGCCGGCGGTGGGATGACCACCCCGTCATTTCCAAGCTCTACAATCCCGCCTGGGTCCGCCCCGATGAGAGCGAGGGCATCACCCATAAAGAAAAGGTCGAAGGCGGGAGCTACTGGTAAAATGAAATTAGATAGAAATTAGATAATAGATAAAAGATAATAGATAATAAAAATTGTGGCGTTTTCTCCCTTTGGTCGAAAACAAAAATCAGATTGAAATTTTTTGAGCGGCGCGCCAGCGACGCGATCCACCATATTTCTTATCTCTTATCTATTATCTATTATCTTGTTTAAATTTCCCCCTTCTCTGGGAGCAACCTATGAAAATTTTAATGATCAGCAACCACCTCGGCGTGCAGAGCGGCGTCCAGCGGTATGTGCAGAACCTGCTGCTCAACCTTGACACCGACCGCTATCAGATCGACCTGTTTGTCGGGCAGTGCCCGCCCGACCAGACCAGCACCGCCCCGGCACTGGAGGCGCACGGCGTACACATCATTGCCGTGCCGGACCATAAAAAGGACCGCATCCGGGCGCTGGTGGCGCACCTGCGCACCCACCGCGACTACGACATCATCCACTACCACACGGCCAGCAAAATCGGTGCGCCGGTCTGCGGCATGATGCGGCTGCTCTGCCCCCGTGCGCGGATCATCGTACACAGCCACATCGTCTACCCGCCGCTTACGCTGACATGGCGGGCGGCACATCTGGTCTACCAGCTGTTTGCCGATTACTTTCTCGGCTGCGGCGTGGCCGCCGGCCGGTTTGTCTTTGGCAGCCATATTGACGAAAAGCCGAACTTTTCCGTTGCCTGCAACGCGGTAGATCAACAGCGTTTCCGCCCCGATGCCGCCGCCCGCGCTGCCACCCGGCGTGCATACGGCATTGCCGACACCGACCGGTTGGCCGGGTTTGTCGGGCGGCTCAACCACCAGAAAAACCCGCTGTTTTTGATGGAGGTCTTTGCCGCCATGGCCGCGCAGGATGTGCGGTGGAAGCTGATGCTTGTCGGCACCGGCGAGAAAGAGCCGGAAATGCGCGCCGCCGCCGAGGCCCACGGCCTGACCGACCGTGTGATTTTTGCGGGCGTGCAGAGCGATGTACCCGCCTTTATGAACGCCTTCGACCTGTTTTTGCTGCCCAGCAATTTTGAGGGCAGCCCCGTCACCCTTGTCGAGGCGCAGGGCTGCGGCGTGCCGTGTCTGGCCTCGACCAATGTGCCGGATGACGGCTCGGTGACCGAGCTGGTGCACTTTCTGCCGCTGGCCGCACCGCTCTCTGACTGGGTCGCCAAGGCGGACGCCATCGCCCCGGGCGGTGACCACGCCGACCACTGGCAGACCCTTGCCGCCGCCGGGTATGAGCTAAAGACCGCTGCCCGCCGCATGGAGCAGCTCTATGATAAGCTGGGAGGGCAGCCATGATCTACGCAGAGCTGGCCGGGGGGCTCGGCAACCAGATGTTCATCTACGCCTTTGCCCGGGCGCTGGGCCTGCGCTGCGGCGAGGGCGTGACCCTGCTGGACCGGCAGGACTGGCGGGACGGTGCGCCCGCCCACACAGTCTGTGCGCTGGGGGCGCTGAACATCAGCCCCGCGGTAGAAATTCTGGCCGATTCGGGCTTTGCCAAGTCGCATCTGCCCCGGCAGAACGCCGCCAAGGCGCTGATGATCAAATACGAGCAGCGCCGCGGCCTGCTGGCGCGGGACTGGCACGGCTTTGAGGCTGCCGCCGCACCGCTGCTCAACACGCTGGGCCTGCACTTTGCCACCGACGGCTACACGCCGGTACGGCGGGGGAAAAGCAAAGATTTCCTCGCGTGGGGGTACTTCCAGAGTGAAAAATATTTTGCCGATTTTGCCGATGTTGTAAAAACCGAGCTGCGCAGCAAAACGCCCCCGGCGGGGGAATATGCGGACAAGCTGCGCGCCGCCGTCTGGCCGGTCTGCGTACATCTGCGGCGCGGCGATTACCAAAAGCCTGAGAATGCCATCCTGCAGGTCTGCACCCCGGCGTACTATGCCCGCGCCATTGCCGCCGTCAAGGCAGCGCACCCCGATGCCTCGCTCTTCGTCTTTTCGGACGATGTTGACTGGGCGCAGGCAAACCTGACCACCTGCGGTCTGCCCGCCGTCTTTCTGCCCCGGGGCGAGGCCGCTGCCGACCTTGCGCTTATGCAGCTCTGCCATGGGTTTGTGGTAAGCAACTCCACATACAGCTGGTGGGCGCAATACCTGGCTGAGGCCCCGGATAAGCAGGTCTGGGCCCCGGACAGGTGGTACGCGCACACGAAAGACAGTGCGCTGTATCTGGATGGGTGGAAACTAATAAAGGCTTCCCCCGCGGGGAAGGCATAGAGAAGGAGAACGTTATGCCGCGATTTTCTATTATTGTACCGGTGTATAATGTGCAGAATTACCTCGCGGCGTGTGTCAAGAGCGTGGCGGAACAGGCGGGGGAGCGCGATTGGGAGTGCATCCTTGTGGACGATGGATCCACCGATATGAGCGGGGCGATGTGCGATGTGTTCGCCGCTGAGATCCCCGGCCTGCGGGTCATCCACCGGGAGAACGGCGGTCTGGCCGCCGCGCGCAACACCGGCCTGCAGGCCGCGCAGGGCGACTGGCTGCTGTTTTTGGACAGTGATGACGCCATGGCCCCCGGCCTGCTGGAGGCACTGCGCGCCGCACTGCCCGCCCACCCCGGGTATGACTGGTTCATCGGCAAGCATCTGGAATGGCAGCCGGACGGCCGCCTGACCGCGCATGACGGCCTGCATCTGGTGCCCGGCCCCTTTGACAGCACCGACTATGCCGCCCGATTGAAAGCGCTGTACGGCGCCGGGCACTGGTCGGTCTGGAAATACTGCATCCGCCGGTCCTTTTTGCAAAAGACGGGCGTGCAGTTCCTGTCCGACTGCTGCTGGGCCGAGGACTGGCCCTTCGATCTGGAGCTGCTGCTCCACTGTGAGCGGCTGTACTTTTTGGATGTGGTGTTCACACACTACCGCGTGGGGCGGCAGGGCAGCCTGCTGACTGACGCGAAGAACCTGCCCAAGCGGTTCAAGGGGCTGGCGGCGGCCCAGCGGCGGCTGGCGAAGCTTTCGGCCAGCGGCGCGGTGGATGCCGAGACCTATGCCGTCATAGAGGATGCGGCGGCCGATGTGTTCTGGCCGCAGGCCCGCACAGCGGCGGTAAAGGATGCCGCCATCCGCAAAGCGTGTCTGCCCTATCTTGCACAACTGCGCCCGCTCTACGCCTGCGGCACCGAGGTCACGACCCGCCGCGACTGGCGGCTTTTCCAAAAGCTGATGCAGACCTTCGGGCCGAAATTTACCCTGTGGGCGGCGAGCCGCCGCTAAAGGCTTCCCCCAAGGGGCTGCGCCCGCAGGCGCGTGTCGAAGCGTAACCGCCGTAGGCGGCTCTTGACGCGGAGACTGAAGCTGTCGCCGTAGGCGACTGATGAGGGCTAACCTCGCCATCACCGCCCATTAACGGCTTACAACTCATACTCTCCCCTCATCCGGCCCTCCGGGCCACCTTCCCCCTCGGGGGAAGGCTTTTGTGAAAGGAACTGCCTTGCGTACCAAACGTACCTTACTGAATATGGCCTACGCCCTCGGGTCCAGTCTGCTGCTTCTGCTGCTGGGCCTCGTCACGCGGCGTCTGCTGGTCGATAACTTCGGCCCGCAGATCACCACCGCATCTCAGGTCGTCAGCCAGCTTTTCAACTTTTTCTCGATCGCCGAGTTCGGTGTCGGCAGCGTCATCAGCTACCGATTGTATGAGCAGATCGCCGCGAAAAACGAGGAAAAAATCAGCAAGTATATGTCGATGTACAAGTGGGCCTACCGGGTCGTCGGCATGGTCATTGCGGGGCTTGCGCTCCTCGGCGCGGTAACGCTGCGCTGGATCATGCCCGATGTGCCCCCCGCCACGGCCTACACTGTGTACGGGCTGAATGTGGTTTCGACGCTGTGCAGCTATTTTCTGATTACCCGCCGCCTGATGTACACCTGCACCCAGCAGGGCTACCGCTGCACCCAGATCGACTTCTGCTGCAA
>ERZ773138.3390-NODE-3390-length-10289-cov-2.661716_pt1 | contig 10289 bp, 4 predicted proteins | sample MGYA00511114_ERZ773138 | MGnify/ENA primary metagenome ERZ773138 (study PRJEB29015, sample SAMEA2737805) | human gut metagenome | biome: human gut; feature: human-associated habitat; material: faeces | place: China | collected 2012 ...
ACATGGTCGGCACACTTCACTACGTCCATATTATGCTCGATGATAACGATGGAATGGCCGCGGCGTATCAGTGCATCAAAGGCTTCCAACAGTTTGCGGATGTCGTGGAAGTGCAGGCCGGTGGTAGGCTCGTCGAAGATGAATAGCGTAGGGTCGGCTTTCTCCATACTGAGGTAGTAGGCCAGTTTTACGCGCTGGTTCTCACCGCCGGAGAGGGTAGAGGACGATTGGCCGAGTTTGATATATCCCAGCCCCACATCTTGCAGCGGTTGCAGGCGCTTCACGATTTTCTTCTGTCCGTGTGCGGTGAAGAATTCAATGGCTTGGTTAACGGTCATTTCCAGTACATCGTAGATATTGACATCATGGAATTTCACTTCCAGCGTATCTGCCTTGAAGCGTTTGCCGTGGCAGGATTCGCACTCCAGCACAAGGTCCGCCATGAACTGCATCTCTACGGTGATGGTTCCTTCGCCCTTGCACTCCTCGCAACGGCCGCCTTCACTGTTGAAGCTGAAATGGCCGGCGGTATAGCCCATTTGTTTGGCGAGGGGTTGTTCTGCCCAAAGTTTGCGTATTTCGTCGTAGGCCTTTATGTAGGTTACGGGGTTGGAACGCGAGGACTTGCCGATGGGGTTCTGGTCTACAAACTCTACGTTGCGCAGATTTCGCAGGTCTCCGCTGATAGAGGCAAACTCGCCCGGTCGGTCGGTGCATTCGTCCAGTTCGCGTTTGAGGGCGCGGAAGAAGATATCGCGCACCAGTGTGCTTTTACCGGAACCCGATACGCCGGTGACTACGGTCATTACATTGAGCGGAAAGCGTACGTCCACGCCTTTCAGATTGTTCTCGCGGGCGCCTGTGATTTCAATATACTGGTTCCACGGGCGACGGCTTTCGGGCACGGGAATGGTTTCCTCGCCCAGAAGATAACGCACGGTGTAGCTGTTGCTGTCTTTTTGCAAATCCTTCATGTCTCCCTGGTAGACAACCTCGCCGCCCAGACGTCCGGCCTTGGGACCGATGTCGATGATATAATCGTCTGCCCGGATGATTTCTTCGTCATGTTCCACCACGACCACCGTATTGCCCAACTGTTGCAGTTGGCGCAAGACGTGTATCAGCTTGTCCGTGTCGCGGCTGTGAAGTCCGATGCTCGGTTCGTCCAAAATGTAGAGACTGCCCACAAGACTGCTTCCCAGGGAAGTTGCCAGATTGATACGCTGGCTTTCACCGCCGGACAGCGAATTGCTGAGGCGGTTCAGGGTGAGGTATCCCAAACCTACATCCAGCAGGAAGCGGATGCGGTTGTTGATTTCTATAAGGATGCGGCGGGCAATGTCGGCATCATGCTTGTCCAGCTTCAGGTTGTCGAAGAACACTTTCAGTTCGGTAATGGGCAGGTCTACCAGTTCGGAGATGCTGCGTCCGCCCACCCGTACATAACCGGCTTCGGGCTTCAGCCTCGTACCGTGGCATTTGGGACAAAGGGTTTTGCCGCGATAACGCGCCAGCATAACGCGGTATTGTATCTTGTACTGGTTTTCCTGCAACATTTTAAAGAAAGCATTGATACCCTCGAAGTAGCGGGTTCCGTCCCACAGCATGCGGCGTTGTTCGTCTGTCAACTGGTAGTAGGGAGTGAAAATGGGGAATCCGGCTTTCTCCGCACCGCGTATCACCATGTCTTTCCATTCGCCCATTTTCTCGCCGCGCCAGCACACCACGGCGCCGTCGTATACGGAAAGGGAGCGGTTGGGGATGACGAGATGTTCGTCGATGCCCACGACACGTCCGAAGCCTTCGCATTCCGGACATGCGCCGATGGGGGAGTTGAACGAGAACATCTGGTCGTTGGGCTCTTCAAACGTGATGCCGTCCGCCTCGAACTTGGTACTGAAACGATAGAGGCAGGTACTCCCGTCGGGCTGGTAGAAACGCAGCAGGCAGGCGCCGTCTCCTTCGTACATGGCGGTTTCGGCGGAGTCGGTGAGGCGGCTGACGGCATCTTTCTCGCCGGAAACCGTCATGCGGTCTACCAATAGGAATACGGTGTCACCGTCTTTAGGCTGATACTCGTCAATGCGCACCATTTCTCCGTTCACTTCCAACCGGTTGAACCCTTGCTTCAAGTCTATTTCCAGTTGCTGCTGCAAGGTACGTCCTTCGCGGAGCAATATCGGGGTGAGCACGGTATAGCGTGTTCCCTCAGGTTGCCGGAGCATGCAGTTCACGATGTCCTCGGTGGAGTGTTTCTTTACCTGTCCGCTGACCGGACTGAAAGTCCGTCCCACACGGGCGTAGAGCAGGCGCAGGTATTCGTAGATTTCGGTAGAAGTGCCTACGGTGGAACGGGGATTGCGGCTGCTTACTTTCTGCTCGATGGCAATGGCAGGGGGGATACCCTTGATGAAATCGCATTCGGGCTTACTCATACGTCCCAAAAACTGGCGGGCGTAACTGCTGAGGCTTTCCACATAGCGCCGTTGCCCCTCGGCATAGAGTGTATCGAATGCGAGCGAGGACTTGCCGGAACCGGACAGTCCGGTTATGACGACCAGCTTGTTGCGGGGAATTTCCACATCAATATTTTTCAGATTATTGACGCGTGCCCCCTTTATGATGATAGATGTATTTTTTGCCATAAGACGATTGAAAATGAATTGAGTTGCAAAGATAATCATTATCTTTGCGACACAATATTTAAAAAGAATAAAATGAAAGTGAGAAATCTCCTCTTGTTACTGGCTTTCTGCTGCCTTTCACTGGCTGTACAGGCACAGTTCGTATCCACATCCGCACATCCTAAACGTGAATTTCGTGCTGCATGGATTCAGGCGGTAAACGGACAGTTCCGTGGCATACCGACCGACCGGTTGAAGCAAATCTTGATAAATCAGTTGAACTCCCTGCAAGGTGCAGGTATCAATGCCATTATTTTTCAGGTGCGTCCCGAAGCCGATGCGTTGTATGCTTCGCAGTACGAACCGTGGAGCCGTTTCCTAACAGGTGTGCAGGGCAAAGCCCCGGAACCTTATTGGGACCCTATGCAGTTTATGATTGAGGAGTGCCACAAGCGGAGCATGGAGTTTCATGCCTGGATTAATCCGTATCGGGTAAAGACTTCGTTGAAGAACGAGCTTTCGCCCATCCATATTTATAATTCGCATCCGGAGTGGTTCGTGACGTATGGCGACCAGCTTTACTTCGACCCTGCGCTTCCCGAAAGCCGCAATCATATCTGTAAGGTGATAACCGACATCGTGTCGCGCTATGATGTGGATGCCATTCACATGGACGATTATTTCTATCCCTATCCTATCAAGGGAAAGGATTTCCCGGATGATGCCAGCTTTGCACGCTATGGCGGCGGTTTCAGCAATAAGGCGGACTGGCGCCGCAGTAATGTGAATATTCTCATTCAGAAAATACATGAGACGGTCCGCGGACTGAAACCCTGGGTGAAGTTCGGCGTGAGTCCTTTCGGTATCTACCGCAATCAGAGCAGCGACCCGCTGGGCAGCGCCACAAACGGTTTGCAGAATTATGATGATTTGTATGCCGACGTACTTCTGTGGGCACGCAAAGGCTGGATTGATTATAACATACCGCAAGTGTATTGGCAGATAGGACATCCGGCTGCCGACTATGAAACTTTGGTGAAGTGGTGGGCAAAGCATACGGAGAACCGTCCTTTGTTTATCGGCCAGTCTGTAATGAATACGGTACAGAATGCCGACCCGAAGAATCCGTCCGTCAATCAGCTTCCCCGCAAGATGGCTTTGCAGCGGGCATATCAGACAATCGGCGGCAGTTGCCAATGGCCTGCCAGCGCAGTAGTGGAGAATGCCGGCAAATACCGCGATGCGCTGGTTGCCGAGTATCATAAGTATCCGGCTTTGCCGCCCGTATTTGACTTTATGGACAATGAAGCCCCGGATAAGGTGCGCAAGGTAAAACCGGTGTGGACTGCCGACGGTTACATCCTTTTCTGGACCGCTCCGAAGTTTAAGGATGAAATGAACCGTCCGGTACAGTATGTTGTCTACCGTTTTGCTTCGAAAGAGAAGGTGGACATCGACGACCCTTCGCACATTGTGGCTGTTACGCGCAACACTTTCTATAAGTTGCCTTATGAGGATGGCAAGACGAAGTACCGTTATGTGGTTACGGCGCTCGACCGCCTGCACAACGAATCCAAGTCTGTAAGCAAGAAAGTGAAGCTATAGGAATCAACTGTCAACTATCAATAAAGTATCAGTCCTGCTATTCCGCATACTATAATCATCAGTATGGGATTGACCTTATATTTTCTTGTTCCGATGAAAGCTGCAAGGAAGATGATGATACTGATGATGAAAGAGTACATATCTTCCTGGGGCGAACTGAAGTTCTCCGTGTTCATCAGCACCAGCGCAGCCGATGCCAGCAGTCCTACTACCGCCGGGCGAAGTCCGCTGAATACGGCTTCTACTGCCGGGTGCTTCTGATATTTCAGAAAGAATTTGCTGATGGTGAGCATCAGGATGAACGAAGGCAGCACTACGGCGAAAGTGGCTACGCAAGACCCAAGCACTCCCATGCTCGTGCCGTATTGTTCGGCTATCGTGGAATAGCCTACATAGGTTGCCGAATTGATGCCGATAGGACCGGGAGTCATCTGGCTGATTGCTACGATGTCGGTAAACTCCTGCGGTGTGAGCCAGCCGTAACGGGTGACTACCTCACCTTGTATCATGGACAGCATGGCGTATCCGCCGCCAAAACCGAACAGGCCGATTTTAAAGAATGTGTAGAATAGATGGAGGAAAAGCATGATGTAGTGATTAGTGGTTAGTGATTAGCGATAAGTGGGGCGGTTTTGTTTAATTTTTAACTGTTGCTTTTCGGGAAACGCAGCCTTCCGAACAGGTATCCGCCTATACCGGCAGCAATGATAATCCAGATGGGGGAGAAGCCCAATAACCAGATAAGCAGAGCCGAGACAATAGGAATCCATATCGTGTAGCGGTTGATTTTGGCGGATTTGGCCATACTGAAAGTCGGAGCGGCTATCAGTGCTACAACTGCCGGACGGATACCCTTGAAGATACGCTCTACGTAGACATTGTCTTTGAAGTTATGGAAAAACAAGGCTATGGCAAGGATAATGAGGAAAGAAGGTAGTATCGTCCCTAGGGCGGTAACGATGCTTCCCCGTATTCCACGCAGGCGGTAGCCTATGAATATGGATATGTTGACCGCAAGGATGCCCGGTGCCGACTGGGCGATGGCAAGCAGGTCTATAAAATCCTCTTTGGCTATCCACCGACGTTTCGTTACGATTTCGTCCTCAATCAATGGAACCATGGCATAGCCGCCGCCAATGGTGAATGCTCCGATTTTAAAGAAAATGGAAAATGCTTCGGTATATATATTCGTCATATCATGTGTAATGCTGTAATTCGGTTTATTGTTTGCCCTCTCCAATATTTCCTTCTTCTTTTGCATATTGGCTCGGACTGATATTAAAGTGTTTCTTAAAGACTTCACGGAAGTATTTGGCATCGCTGAAACCGGTCATTTCGGCAACTTCGGTGATGGTGTACTTTTGTTCCTTCAGCAGTTGCATGGCACGTTTCAGGCGTATCAACCGTACATAATCTCCCGGCGCCTGGTCGGTCAGTGCCTTTAACTTGTTGTAGAAACTGGTACGGCTCATGTTGAGCAGGGTGCAAAGCACATCAATCGTGAAGCTCGGATTGTCCATGTTGTCCTCTACATTCTTCTTGATGCTGGCAATGAATTTCCAGTCCAAATCCGTAGAACAGTTGATGCATTCCGTATTGTGGGTATCATCGTTCAGCTCCAGATTGCCGTATCTGTGGCGCAATAAGGCACGGTTGGCAAGCAGATTGGCAATGGTGGCGCGCAGGATTCCGATGTTAAACGGTTTCACGACGTATTCATCCGCTCCGGTTTGCAGCCCGTCAATGATGTTTTTGTCCGTATTGAGGGCCGTAAGCAGGATAACGGGTATGTGCGAGGTATCAATGTCATTCTTCACTTTCTGGCACAGTTCATCACCCCGCATTTCGGGCATCATGATGTCCGAGATAATCAGGTCGGGGAAATACTCCTTCACGATACAAAGCGCTGATTTTCCGTTGGAACATACTTGTACATGGTAGTTCTCCGCCAGCGTACGCCGCAGGTATTCCCTCAGTTCGTCGTTATCCTCTACTATCAGTATTTTCTGGCGGTTACCGGCATCCTGAGTTTGCTGTTGGGCATGTTCGTAACCCTCTATGGGCGTGTTGACGGCAGGGGTGTCCGGAGTGCCCTTTTCCGGAGAGGTGATTTGTTCCGGTTCATTGTTCTGTTCCTGCTCTTTGGTGGGAGCAGGACGGTGTATGGCCTTGCGGTAGCGTTTCTCGCCTTTAGGGAAAGATACTTTGATGCAGGAGCCTTTTCCTTCGGTGCTGGTGAAGTTGAGCTTTCCTTTATGCATATGCACGAGTTTCCATACAAGAAGCAGTCCGATGCCGCTGCCGGTTACTTTGGAATTGATGGCATTGCTGCCGCGGAAGTGCATCTTGAACAGCTTTTTCTGCTCGTCCAGTGGAATGCCGATACCCGTGTCACTGACTTCCACGTTCCAGGTATCTTCCGTTTCGTAAGCATAGACATGCACGCTTCCGCCTTCGGGCGTGTATTTCAGTGCATTGGATATGATATTCTTCAAAATGGAGTCCATCTTATCCTTATCCAGCCAGGCATTCAGATAGCGGAAGTTGCTTTCGTAAGTCAGGTCGATGTGCTTTACGGAAGCGTATGAACGGAAAACATTGACAATGTCGGTCATATAAGCTCCCAGTTCGTATTCGGATACGTAGAAATTGTTCGAATAGGTATCCGCGCGTTCAAAGTTTATGAGGTTGGTTGTGAGACGTAGCAGGGCGTTGACGTTGCGAAGCGCCGTGCTGAGGTTGTCCGTTCCTTCCTTGCTTAGTTTCTCACGGTCGGAGAGTTCTTCCAACGGTGCTTTGATGAGCGTCAGCGGAGTACGGATGTCATGCGCGGTGTTGACAAAGAAACGGATCTTGTCATCGGATATCTTTCGTTGCTTGCGCAATACGATTATGCGCAATGCGATGCTTGCAATTGCAACAAGGATAAGCGCATACAGCAATAATGCCCATATGCTGAGCCAGATGGGTTGCTCGACAATAATATCTATGCTGCGCTCTTCCAAGACCATACGCCGGTCTTCACTGGATATGGCGCGGACACGCAGGGTGTAATGACCGGGATTCAGATTGGTGAACCGGATGACATTTTCCTCTCCCGGACGGCTCCAGCCGTCATAGAATCCTTCCAGTTTCCACGAATACAGGATGAGGGAAGGATAGTCATAATTGATGGACGATACCTGAAGCGAAAATATATTCTGGCTGTATTTCAGTTTCAGGCTTTTGGTTTCGTCGATATCCAAAACCAAAGGAGAACCTTCGTCTTTGGGGTATACTGTTTGGTAGAAAATGCGCAAATCGCTGAATATCATGCGCGAACTGTACTCGCGGGGCAATACCATGTCTCTTGGAAATTCTATGGCTCCGTCGGTACTTCCGAAAATGGCATTCCCGTTCTTGCGCAGTGTTCCGGAGTTGGCATTGAAATGGTCGGAATGCAGTCCCTGCTCTTTGGTCCAATTATGGAATCTTTTTTCTTTGAGGTAGAAACCGCTCAGTCCGTATTCCGTACTTAAGAGAATATCATCTTTTCCGTCTGACAGAATTGTATAGATATTGTTGGAGATAAGTGCGCAGTTATCTTTATGATAGTGTTCAAAGTTCTGCCTGGCAGGGTCGTAAATCAGCAGACCGGAATTGTTTGTGCCGATATAAAGCAGTCCGTTGGGGGCCTGATACAGGGAGTATATATGGGAGGACTCTATCGGCAGCGTTATGTACCGGTATTTGCCGGTTGCTTTCTCCAGTAGGTATAAGCCGTTGGCTGTACCTATCCACATATATTTTTCGTCCCGCTCCTTGATGTCCGTTATAACTTCCAGCCCGGGTATCGATTCAATGTTTTTATGTTTCAGGTCTATTCTTTTCAGGTTGTAGTATCCCCCCGACCAAATATAACCGTCTCTGTCTTTGGTAATGGAACGGATGTACTTGTCGGGACGAATCGTTGCGCCGCCGAACAAGGCGGGCGCTGACAGAACGCTTTTTCTTATCTATCTGGTAGATGCCGGAACTGTAGCCGCCTACCCAGATAATGTCGGGACTGACTTCGCACAGAGACATGAATGTATGGCTCTGGTTCTTCTGCTCCTTATCGTAGACGCTCAAGAACGAATGCCATTGTTGGGTACGATGCTCATACAGGCTGATGCCGTTGTTGGTGGCATACCATAGGTCGCCCTCTTCGTCTTCCATAACGGCGTTTACCTGATCGTTGATGAGGGACTGTTTGTTGCCGATGGAATGCTTTATCCATTTGTAATCGCTGTACCGGTTGTTGCGTACGGTAATGCCGATAGGATAGTTCGCCATCCAGATGCGTTGCTCGTTATCCACGTATATGTCGTAGATTGTATTGCCGTTCATGGCGTTATATCGGTTGAAGTCGGCCACGATGTACGGTTCGGACCGGTAAGTGTCCACATCCATCTTGTAGACACCTGCACCGTCTGTCGCTATCAATATGTCTTTTTCACCGAAAGTACAGATACGGTTGATGCTGACATCTATCAGGCCGGATTTGATGTGGAACGCCTTATGAAGGTTCAGATCGTATACATAGATACCTCTTTGAAAGGTTCCGATAAAGATTTTGCGGCTGCCTTTATGAAAGAACAGCTCGTTGATTTGCAGTCTTAGCGTATCCAGTTTCTCGCAAGGGCTTAGCGCAAGCACATTGTTTTTCAGTTCGGCATAATGCACGCCTACATCCGTGCCTATAAAATAGTGGGTCTCGTCTATCTGCTCGATGTCGGTAATGCTTTCGTTGATTTCATTCTTTATGACAACGGTTGCTTTTGTCAGGCTGTTATATAGGTAAATGTTTCTTTGGTTGCAGAGCCATATTATATTATTATCATCGATAAATCCATAGCTGACGGGAGTGTGCAGGCCTTCCGTCTCGCTTTTGGGCAATTTATATACCAGTTGGAAACGGTCGTGCTTGCTTTCATAACAGAACACGCGTCCTTGCTTGCCTATTTCCCATAGCCTTCCCTGCGAATCCGAATACAGCCAGTTGAGGTTCATCATGGAGTTGATTTCATCTTCGCCGTCCATGAGTTTATAGTGCTTGAATTCCTTTCCGTTATAACGGTCGATGCCGTCGTGCGTGAGGAACCACATGTAACCTTTAGGCCCTTTTTGAATCGCATATACCCGCCTGTTGCTCAAACCATCCTCTACGCCGATGTAGTTATATGTCTGAGCGGCAGCCAGAAAGGATGATATAAGGAAAAGAAAGAAAAAGAAATGCTTTTTCATATTAGCCGATTTTGGTATTTGAGTTTGATAAAGTTGGGGGGATTTAATATTAACACAAAAGTAGTGAAAATGTTTGAGATATGCAAAAAAGGAAATACAGAGTGGTAAAGCGGCAGGATGGAAGGCGGTGTGGAGATATAAGAAATGTGCCAAAGCTCCTGCAAAAGCAGAGTCTTTGGCACATTATCCATTATTGCATTACAGTTTTACACGTGGTTATTTCCCAGTCTTTTCTTCCACCCACTTGCGTGCGTTGACAAATGCCTCTATCCATGGGGTAACCTGGTCGCTGTGAACGCGGTCTTGCGGATAGTAGCCGTTCTGCCACGGGAAGATGGAGCGTTCCAGGTGAGGCATGATGGCCAGGTGGCGTCCGTCGGTGCTGGCTATTGCCGCAACGGAGTAGTCGGAGCCGTTCGGATTGCCCGGATATTCGTCGTAGGTATATTTTGCCACTACATTGTACTTGTCCTCATCGTAAGGCAATGAGAATTTTCCTTCTCCGTGTGCCACCCAGATACCGAGCTTGCTGCCACTCAAAGAGCCGAACATTACGCTGCGGTTGGTAGGGATAGTCAGGCCGATAAAGGTCGATTCGAATTTATGGGAATCATTATGCAGCATCTTTCCCTTCTTTTCGTGGTCGGGAGTGATGAGGCCTAATTCCATCATAAGCTGGCAACCGTTGCATACGCCGAGAGACAGCGTGTCTTCGCGTGCATAGAACTTGTCGAGCGCCTCTTTGGCTTTCGGGTTGAAGAGGAAAGCGCCTGCCCAACCTTTGGCGGAACCCAA
>ERZ773138.3394-NODE-3394-length-10275-cov-2.952838_pt1 | contig 10275 bp, 9 predicted proteins | sample MGYA00511114_ERZ773138 | MGnify/ENA primary metagenome ERZ773138 (study PRJEB29015, sample SAMEA2737805) | human gut metagenome | biome: human gut; feature: human-associated habitat; material: faeces | place: China | collected 2012 ...
CAACAGGTATGAAGCCCAGTTATGTGCTATAGAAATGGACGCAAGATGCATTGTTATATGTGAGGGTGCAGCAGTTTCAAAGACAATTATAAAGGTTGCACAAGAAAAAAATTGTGCTATTATTGTTACTGACTACGATACGTATACGGTTGCCAGACTTATAAACCAGAGCATACCCATAAGTTACTATATGATGCATTCGGAAGGCCTTATCACATTTAAGAATACAGATTTCATAGAGGATATTCAGGATGTCATGGCAAAAAAGCGTTTCCGTGATTTCCCGATAACAGATGAAAATGGTAAATATATCGGCATGATTTCGAGAAGAAATCTTTTAAAACATGGAAAAAAGAAGCTTATTCTGGTTGACCATAATGAGAGAAGCCAGGCTGTTGATGGTGTGGATACGGCTGATATTATGGAAATAATTGATCATCACCGTATTGGTTCAATACAGACAATGTTTCCTGTATTTTTCAGAAACCAGCCATTGGGCTGCACTGCGACTATAATATATAAGATGTATTGTGAACATAATCTTGTGCCGGAAAAAGATGTTGCAGCACTTTTATGTTCGGCAATAATATCAGATACGCTTATATTAAAATCACCAACCTGCACACACTATGATGTTGATGCCTGTCAGGTATTAGCTGATATAGCTGGTATTGATATAGAAGAATACGGCAGGGAAATGTTCAGGGCAGGAAGTAATCTTTCCGACAAATCAGAAGAAGAGATATTCTATAGGGATTACAAGAAGTTCTCAATTGGAGAGATAACTGTAGGTGTTGGACAAGTAAATTGTATGAGTCAGGAAGAGATAGAGGGGCTTATTAAGAAAGAAGCTTCTTATATCACAAGTGTTACGGATAAGTCAGATGAGATAAATATTGCATATCTTCTTCTGACAGATGTAATGAAAGAGACATCTTATGTTATGTTATCAGGTAAGAATGCTGAACAGGTGCTTATGCAGGCATTTAACCTTGATGAGATAACCAACAATTATGTAATACTTCCTGGTGTTGTTTCGCGTAAAAAGCAGTTCCTGCCAGCTATAGTTGAGGTATTACAGCAATAATGTGAAGGTGAGGATATATAGCAGTAATTAGTAATTTGCAGGTATAGTTGATGTAGATATATTGTGGTATTGCATATGTATAACAGTATTATAAATTGGTATTGTATATATAGTGATATTACAGATTAGAAAGTGTATATATGCACAGAAATGAGGAGTAACAACAATGAAGAAGTTAATGAGAAATGACCCTTGCTGGTGTGGCAGTAAAAAGCCTTATTGTGAATGCCATATGGATTTTGATAAGAAAATTGAAATGTACAGAAAGAAATTCCACAAAGTTCCACCAAGAAGCATTATAAAGAATGAAGAACAGCTTCAGGGTATGAGAGAGAGCAGTAAGATTAATATTGCTGTACTTGATTATGTAGCTGAGAACATTAAAGTGGGTATGACAACACAGGAAATTGATGAGATGGTGTATGAAAAGACAACAGCTATGGGTGGAATTCCAGCACCTCTTAATTATGAAGGATTTCCAAAGAGTGTGTGTACATCTATTAACAATGAAGTATGTCACGGTATTCCATCATCTAATATAGTATTAGCAGATGGTGATATCGTAAATGTTGACTGCTCAACAATTCTTAATGGCTATTTTTCAGATTCTTCAAGAATGTTCTGTTTAGGAAATGTTGCACCAGAGCATAAGAAGCTTGTAGATGTTGCAAAGGAATGTGTGGAGCTTGGACTTGCACAGGTTAAGCCCTGGGGACATCTGGGGGATGTTGCAGATGCAATAAGCAAGCACGCCAAGGAAAATGGATATTCAGTGGTTCGTGAAGTGGGCGGACACGGAATTGGTCTTGAATTCCACGAAGAGCCATTTGTAAGTTATGTAACACCAAAAGGCAGTGAAATGGTGCTTGTTCCTGGTATGATGTTCACAATCGAGCCGATGATCAACGAGGGAACACCGGAGTTCTATGTAGATGAGGATAACGGCTGGACCGTATATACAGATGATGACGGATTGTCAGCCCAGGTAGAGTACATGGTACTTGTAAAAGAAAAGAGTGTAGAAGTACTGACGAAATAATAGATAGCAAAGCTGTTTGATACTGGTTACAGCAACTGCTGCTGTGAGCAGATATGATTCCATAGACAGGAATTATTAGATGACTTTAAGATAATGACACGAGATGCAGGAGGAAAAACAGATGCTTAGAATTGGAATGTTGACAAGTGGTGGAGACTGTCAGGCACTGAATGCAGCAATGCGCGGCGTGGTGAAAGGACTGTTTCAGGCACGTAAAGACGTGGAGATTTATGGATTTGAAGAGGGATATAAAGGTTTGATCTACTCGAACTTCAGAATGCTTAAAGCTGAAGATTTCTCAGGAATTTTAACAGTCGGAGGAACAATCCTTGGAACTTCAAGACAGCCGTTCAAACTAATGCGTGTACCGGATGAAAATGGGCTGGACAAAGTAGAAGCTATGAAGCACACTTATCACAAGTTAAGTCTGGATTGTCTTGTGATCCTTGGTGGAAATGGAACTCATAAGACAGCAAACCTTCTGCGTGAGGAAGGCTTAAATGTTGTGACGCTTCCGAAGACGATCGACAACGATCTGTGGGGAACAGATATGACATTTGGATTCCACAGTGCGGTTGAAGTCGCAACAGATACGATCGATCGTATCCATACAACAGCAACTTCCCACAACCGTGTATTTATTATCGAGATCATGGGACATAAAGTCGGCTGGGTAACGCTGCACGCAGGAATTGCAGGCGGTGCCGACATTATTCTGCTTCCGGAGATTCCTTATGACATGGATGTGATTGCAGAGGCAATAGACAAGCGTGCCAAATCAGGTAAAAAGTTTACCATTATCGCAGTGGCAGAAGGAGCTATTTCCAAGGAAGACGCGAAGCTTTCCAAGAAAGAATTAAAGGACAAACAGGCAAAGAAGAAATATCCTTCTGTAGCTTATGAGATGGCAGAAAAAGTTCAGAAGAGAACTCAGCAGGAAGTGCGTATCGCAATTCCCGGACACACACAAAGAGGTGGATCCCCGTGTCCATTTGACCGTGTATTGTCAACAAGACTCGGCGCAGAAGCTGCCCGCGCGATCTTAGATGAAAATTATGGTTGTATGATGTCCGTAAAGAATGATAAGATTGTTCGTGTTCCGCTTAGTGAAGTAGCAGGAAAGTTAAAATATGTTGATCCGAAGTCTGAGATCATTAGACAGGCAAAGATCACCGGAATTAGTTTTGGAGATGAATAATAACCATGTCATATATGGCTTTATACCGGAAATTCCGGCCAAATGAATTTGAAGATGTAAAGGGACAGGATGCAATTGTGCGGACGCTTAAGAATCAGATTGAAGCAGATCGTATCGGACACGCATACCTGTTCTGCGGAACGCGTGGTACCGGAAAAACTACGGTTGCAAAGATCCTGGCGAAGGCAGTAAACTGTGAATCGCCGGTAGACGGCAGTCCATGTAATCAGTGTGCTATGTGTCAGAAGATCAACAGCCAGACATCTATGAATGTCATAGAAATTGATGCGGCGTCCAACAACGGTGTGGGAAACATTCGCGATATTATTGATGAGGTGCAGTATTCTCCCACGGAGGGACGTTATAAGGTTTATATTATTGATGAGGTACACATGCTTTCCACAGGAGCGTTTAATGCTCTTTTAAAAACACTGGAGGAGCCTCCGGAATATGTGATCTTTATTTTGGCGACCACAGAGGTGCACAAGATTCCGATTACGATCTTGTCCAGATGTCAGCGGTACAATTTTAAACGGATTACCATAGACACCATACAGGCGAGATTAAGAGAGCTGGTGGATAAAGAACAGCTGGAGGTCGAGGATAAGGCACTTCGTTATATTGCCAAGACAGCGGATGGTTCCCTGCGTGATGCGCTGAGTCTGCTGGATCAGTGTATTGCCTTCTATCTGGGACAGGCGTTGACCTATGATAAGGCATTGGAAGTGCTGGGAGCTGTGGATACGGCGGTGTACAGCCGGATGTTCCGATATGTGGCAGACTGCAATGCTGTGGGCTGTCTGGAGCTTGTGGAAGAAATGATGGTAAGCGGCAGGGATCTGACGCAGTTCATTAACGAATTTATCTGGTATATCCGGAATCTTTTGTTGATCGGAAGCTCGGAACAGGGAAGTGAGCTGGTAGATGTTTCCAGTGAACAGCTTGCCGGTCTTCAGGAAGAAAGTACCATGTTGTCCCAGGAGACTATGATCCGGTATATCCGGATATTATCGGAACTATCCAACCAGATCCGTTATGCAGTACAAAAAAGAATTCTCATCGAGGTTGCATTGATCAAGCTTTGTAAACCACAGATGGATCACGAGCAGGATCTGACAACGATCCTGAATCGGCTGGAGGTTGTGGAGAAGCAGCTGGAAAACGGAGTGCCGGCAGCAGCTCCGGCGGCACCGGCTGTTGTGGAACAGGCGGCACCGGCAAAGGAAAAGCCGAAGATCTGTCCCAAAGCATTGCCGGAGGACATTCAGGCACTGCTTAAGATATGGCCTCAGGTCTGCAGCCAGTGTGGACCGGTGGAAAGACTGGCGTTGCAAAATGCCAAGAGGACTTTAGGGGACAATGGAGCTCTGGTGCTTCAATTTTCAGATCCTACGGATGGTGGAATATTCCAGCAGGATGACGGAAAACGTCTGGAGGAGCTGGATACCATTATTCAAAATGTTCTTGGAAAACAGGTGGAGCTTCAGATCCGGGTTGTTTCCGAAAAGGTTCAGGAGCAGTACGAGGATATTGGGAGTATTGTTCATTTTGATGGAATAGAAATTATAGATGATTAGAAAGGCAGGAAATAAAAATGGCTAAGAGAGGTGGATTTCCGGGAGGAATGCCGGGAAATATGAATAATCTGATGAAGCAGGCACAGAGAATGCAGCGTCAGATGGAAGAGAAAACAAAGGAGCTGGAGGAGAAAGAATTTGAAGCTTCTGCAGGTGGCGGTGTTGTAACGGTAAAGGTTTCCGGCAAAAAAGAAATTTTATCCGTAAAGCTTTCGGAAGAGGTTGTTGATCCGGACGATATTGAGACATTAGAGGATCTGATCGTTGCAGCAACCAATGAGGCGCTCCGTAAGATGGAAGAGGAAAATGCACAGGTGATGCAGCAGCTGACAGGTGGTCTTGGCGGCATGGGTGGCGGATTATTCTAATACCACAAAAATCATACCGAAGGGAAAGTGACCAAAATGGATGTATACAGCAGTCAGATCACTGCTCTGGTGGAACAATTGTCCAGACTGCCGGGAATCGGTGCCAAATCTGCACAAAGGCTGGCGTTTCATATTTTGAATATGCCTGAGGATCAGGTGACGAGTTTATCCCAGGCCATGACCAATGCCAAGAAGAATGTGCATTATTGTAAAGAATGTTGTACTTATACAGATCAGGAGCTTTGTCCGATCTGTGCCAGTGATAAAAGGAATCATCGTATCATTATGGTGGTAGAAAATCCGAGAGATCTTGCAGCCTATGAGAAGACCGGAAAATATGATGGGGTATATCATGTACTTCATGGAGCGATTTCTCCGATGCTGGGAATTGGCCCGGCAGATATCCGGCTGCGGGAGCTGATGGTTCGTCTCCAGCAGGATGTGGATGAAGTCATTGTGGCCACCAATAAAAATCTCGAAGGAGACGCAACCGCTACCTATATCAGTAAGCTGGTGAAACCGACAGGGATCAAGGTGAGCCGGATCGCCAGCGGAGTTCCGGTTGGCGGTGATTTAGAATATATCGATGAAGTGACGCTCCTGCGGGCTCTGGAGGGAAGAACAGACATGTAGTGCGCGGAGAATGCCATGGGAAATGAAGCCGGCAAGCTCGGCAACCGTCAGGAGTTTTGTTGTTTGCAGAGTCAGGTGGTTATTTGTGCTGGAATGATTGACGATTCCGGTGATATGGATATCGCCGGCAGCAGGAAGCTTGTGGCTGACCCCAATGCCGGGACGGAGGCTTCCGGTTCCAAGTGTTACAAAGCCGATATGTTCCGGTACGCCGAGGGAGGCGTCGATCGCAACAATAAAAGGATTCGAATAACGGTTGTATATGGAGGACAGTGTATCCGACAGATTACCGGCATGGACGGTGTGACGGAGACTTCCATATACGGCCGTTTTTTTTGTACAGTGGGAAAGGGACAGAGAAGTGATCAATTGATGCCCTACCAGAGGACCAAGACTGTCCCCTGTTGCGCGGTCTGAACCGATGCACAAAAAAACAACTGGTCTGTTTCCGGTCTGGCAGATCATTTCCTGAAGAGAACTGCAGAATTTATTGAGACTTGTTGCGGCAGAAGGGGCGAAATAAAGTGTTGTATTGGTCATAGCAATTTCCTTTCCTTGTATGTTGTTTGAACTTGTACTATAAGTATGCCCCTGAGCAAAAAAACTAAACCTCCATTTTTAGATTCTCCTGTCGAAATATTTCCGGCGAAAAAGCAGAAGAAGTCACTGCTTCGACAGGAAACATCACTGCGTACATGTTATATTAACCGAAAAATAAGTAGTGAGGTGCGAGGCTGATGGAGGAAACGATCAATGGAACAAAGGAAGAAAAAAACATTTATAAATACAGCGAATTTCCGAAAAATGTTCGCCAGATAGGTGTCCCACTTCCGGGACAGAAGATATATCTGGAGGATTATGTGATTACATATCTGAAGCAGAGCTTTGTCCATGCACAGGAACCGGTTGTTGTTCTCCTGTTAGGAAAGAATGGGGAGGAAAAGGCGGAAAAAGCAGCATTTATATACGGGGCGATCGTACTGGAAGAGACCGGAATATTGGAGAAGGGCGAAATTCCAAAAGAAACGTGGGATCAGGCATATGAGACGATCCGCCGAAATTTTCCCGGGGCTCTGGTTCTTGGATGGGCATGCGGTGTGCCGATGTGGAGCGGTAGTGTGGACAGCCAGGTGCGAAAGCTTCAGAAGGCAGAATTTTCCAAAGAAAACAGTACTTTGTTTTTATGGGATTTAAGTGAAAAGGAAGAAAAGATATTTTTATGGCAGAGAAATATGCTGAAGGAAATGTCCGGGTATTATGTTTATTTTGAAAAAAATCCACAAATGCAGAATTTTATGCTGGATGACAGCAAAGAACCGGAGAGCATTGACGGCGATTATGAAGACACCGTGACAGTGTCTATGCGTCATGTAATAGAAGAAAAGGAAGAACGTAAAAAGAATCTGCAGTTGTTGGCATATTGTGGGACAGTAGCGGCGGGGATCGCTCTGTTGTTTGGAGTGCATACCATGCTGGACAGTACCGCCAGAATCCAGAAAATGGAACAGACGGTGGATACGTTGACGGAATATGTGGGGAAACAGCAGGAAGATGTAGCCGCTATGTCGAGACAGGCTGCAGATACGGTGCAGCAGATCCCGTTTCAAAGCGCAGAAAACACTACGGATACGCCGAAGCCGTCTGACGCGGGAACTGTGTCAAAACGGAAAACAACCGGACAGGTTCAGCCGGCACAGGAAAAGAAACAGAAAACGTTCCTGCCTTCCAAAGGAAAAACGGGTTCCGGGGAAACAGATGTGAAAAGGGCGGAGCGGACAAGCACACGGACGGAACAACAAAGCTATATTGTGAGAAAAGGGGATACCCTGTCGCAGATCGTATGGAAACAGTATCACGATCTTTCTTATGAAAAGAAGGTTAAAAAAGCAAACGGTCTTAAGGATGCCGATGCAATCTATGAAGGCCAGTGTCTTGTACTCCCGAAATATAAAAAATAAAAGGGGGAGGTTGTATATTCAATAAAAGTTATGTAAAATAAGTGGTAGTCCTATGGACTATCACTTTTTAGATTGGAGCGTAAATATGTCGGAGGAGATAAATACATCAGAGCTTAAAAAGTCCATTTGGCATAACCGGATGTTTATTGTCATCTGTATTGCAAGCGTCATTGTTACTGTGGGCATTTTTATTCTGCTGGTTAATGGATATATCAATAAACGTTATACGGGGTATGAGGTCCTGAAGGAAGGACAGAGACAGGATGCCGGGGCGGAAAAGTATCTCACCTGTGGGGATAATTTCGTCAAATACAGTAAAGACGGTATTTCCGGGGTTGATATCAATGGAAAAACATTGTGGACCGGAAGCTATGAAATGAGCAATCCGGTGGTTGTTATGCAGGGACAGTATATTCTGGTGGCAGATATCGGAGGAAAGGATGCCGTGATATATAACGGCAAGCATGAGGCAACAGAGCTGTCGGTGGATTATGAGATCAAGCAGGCGGATGTGTCCGGTCAGGGACTTGTTGCTCTTCTGTTAGAAGACACCTCTTCAGATATGATCAATATTTACAATCCTTATGATGTATCCTCAAAGCTGCTGGTGAAAATACCGACGAACGTGGATGACGGTTATACGGTCTGTATGGCGATCTCGCCGGATGGAACCAGCGTGGTAGCTTCTTATATCTGCATTGTGGAAGGCAATGCGGAGAGCAGAGTGGTTTTCTATAATTTTTCCGATGTGGGGAAAAATTCCGATTGTATTGTCGGAGCCAAAAACTATCAGAAGGCATTAGTGACGGATGCACATTTTCTGTCGGACGATCAGGTGGTACTTTTTTCGGATCGGGGCTTTTATGTCTGGAAGGGAATGAAACAGCCCAAGCAGATCATACAGAAAAAGGTGCGTCAGAATATTAAAAGCGTTTTTTACGGCAAGGACAATATCGGAATGGTATTGGAGACCGGAAAGAAAAAAATACCGTACCGGATGGAGATTTATAATCTGAAAGGAACCAGGATTTCCTCCTTTGATTTTGCGGAGGATTACAATGATATCACTTTGTCCGGAAATGAAATTTTATTCCGGTCGGCCAAGGAGTGCGGGATATTCCGGTTAAACGGTGTTCTTCGTTTTCACGCGACCGTAGAGGAAGGAATTGATTACTTTTTCCGCAGTTCAAAAAGGAACCGGTACTATCTCTTCAATGACACGGCGATACAGGAGATCAAACTCAGATAAAATTTAAAATTACAAAAAATTTGAAGAATAAAGGCTTGACAAACACGCACGGTGATAATATACTTATCAAGTGCGTGTTTTTGCGTACTTTTTTGCGTATTTTAATTATGATCACAGGAGGTGAAAATTAATGCCAACATTTAACCAGTTAGTAAGAAAGGGAAGAAAGGTTTCTTCAAAGAAGTCTAATTCTCCTGCACTTCAGTACACCTACAATTCTTTAAATAAGAAGACTGTAGCTCAGAGCTCTCCACAGAAGAGAGGTGTTTGTACTGCAGTTCGTACTGCTACACCTAAGAAGCCTAACTCAGCTCTTAGAAAGATCGCCAGAGTTCGTCTCTCAAACGGTATCGAGGTTACAACTTATATCCCAGGTGAGGGTCATAACCTTCAGGAGCATAGCGTTGTACTCATCCGTGGTGGAAGAGTAAAGGATTTGCCAGGTACCAGATATCATATTATCCGTGGTACACTCGATACAGCCGGTGTTGCAAACAGAAAGCAGGGCCGTTCTAAGTATGGAGCAAAGAGACCTAAGAAGTAATCATTCACTAATTTGGGGATGTGCCGGATTAATTTTTACTGATTAACCTGGTGCGGACACAGAAATTCGTGAGTACCGATGAATTAATGATGACAATACGCTGATGCAGTGTCGGCTGTGTAGTATTGTCAAATAATATTAAGGAGGGAAGTAACGTGCCACGTAAAGGACATATACAGAAAAGAGATGTATTAGCAGATCCTGTTTACAACAACAAGGTTGTGACAAAGCTTATCAACAACATCATGTTGGATGGTAAGAAGGGTGTTGCTCAGAAAATCGTTTATGGCGCATTCGAGCAGGTAGCAGAGAAGTCTGGTAAAGACGCTATCGAAGTGTTCGAAGAGGCAATGAACAACATTATGCCACAGTTGGAGGTTAAGGCTAGACGTATCGGTGGAGCTACCTATCAGGTACCTATCGAGGTTCGCCCTGACAGAAGACAGGCGTTAGCTCTTCGCTGGTTGACATTCTTCTCACGTAAGAGAGGCGAGAAGACCATGAAGGAGAGACTTGCAAACGAAATTCTTGATGCTGCAAACAATACTGGTGCAGCAGTAAAGAGAAAAGAAGACATGCACAAGATGGCAGAAGCAAACAAGGCATTTGCTCATTACAGATG
>ERZ773138.3395-NODE-3395-length-10274-cov-2.560720_pt1 | contig 10274 bp, 8 predicted proteins | sample MGYA00511114_ERZ773138 | MGnify/ENA primary metagenome ERZ773138 (study PRJEB29015, sample SAMEA2737805) | human gut metagenome | biome: human gut; feature: human-associated habitat; material: faeces | place: China | collected 2012 ...
GGACAGCACCAGATGTGGGCTGCACAGCATTATAAGTTCAAAAGTCCAAGAACACTTCTTACATCAGGTGGACTTGGCACAATGGGATATGGACTTGGTGCAAGCATAGGTGCTAAGGTTGGCTGTCGTGATAAGGTTGTTATTAATATAGCAGGAGATGGCTGTTTCCGTATGAATATGAATGAGATTGCAACAGCTACACGTTACAATATTCCAATAATCGAGGTTATATTTAATAATCACGTTCTTGGTATGGTACGCCAGTGGCAGGATCTTTTCTATGGACAGCGTTATTCTGCAACAGTACTTAACGATCAGGTTGATTTTGTTAAGGTATCAGAAGGCATGGGAGCTAAGGCATACCGTGTAGCAGATATAGAAAGCTTTGAGAAGGCTCTTAAAGAAGCTATCGAGCTTAATATACCTTGCGTCATTGAATGTGATATATGCAAAGATGATAAGGTATTCCCTATGGTTGCACCTGGAGCACCTATATCAGAAGCATTTGACAGAGATGATCTTAATAAAAAGGAGAGTGCTAATTAAGCATCAGCCTTTTGGTATTAAAAAAAGTACAGCAAATACTTTATTATGATAAAATATTAACTTGACAGAGCGATTTAGCAGGAATAGAATAAATGTTAATAAATTTTTAATATATTAAGTTATTTTGAATATATTTACTTATGATTAAATGTTTATGATTAATTATTGAAATGAATCAGGAGGAAGAGAAAGTGGCAAGAGTTTATAACTTTAGTGCAGGTCCAGCAGTATTACCCGAAGAAGTATTAAGGGAAGCAGCAGATGAGATGTTAGATTACCAGGGTTCTGGTCAGTCGGTTATGGAGATGAGCCATCGTTCCAAGGTTTACGATAACATCATCAAAGAAGCTGAAAAAGACTTAAGAGAGCTTATGAATATACCTGACAATTATAAGGTATTATTCCTTCAGGGTGGTGCATCGCAGTTCTTCGCAGAAGTTCCAATGAACCTTATGAAGAACAAAAAAGCAGCTTATATTATCACTGGCCAGTGGGCTAAGAAAGCATTTAATGAAGCTAAAATCTATGGTGAGGCTGTTGCTGTAGCTTCCTCAGAGGATAAGACATATTCATATATACCAGATTGTTCAGATCTTGATATTCCAGAGGATGCAGATTATGTATATATCTGTGAGAACAACACAATATATGGAACAAAGTATAAGACACTCCCTAATACTAAGGGACATATACTTGTATCAGATGTTTCATCTTGTTTCTTATCAGAACCAATTGATGTAACAAACTATGGTGTAGTATACGGCGGAGTTCAGAAGAATATCGGACCTGCTGGTGTTGTTATTGCAATTATCAGAGAAGACCTTATAACAGATGATGTACTTCCTGGAACACCAACTATGTTAAAGTGGAAGACACAGGCAGATGCAGATTCTCTTTATAATACACCTCCTTGCTACAATATCTATATCTGCGGCAAGGTATTTAAGTGGATTAAGAAGATGGGTGGACTTTCAGCTATGAAAGAACACAATGAGAAAAAAGCAAAGATTCTGTATGATTACCTGGATCAGAGTAAGATGTTCAAAGGAACTGTTGTACCAAAAGACCGTTCTCTTATGAATGTTCCATTCGTAATTGGTGACAAAGATCTGGAGGCTAAATTCGTCAAAGAAGCAGATGCAGCCGGATTTGTAAACTTAAAAGGGCACCGTACTGTCGGAGGTATGCGTGCTAGTATTTACAACGCGATGCCAATCGAAGGCGTGGAAGCATTAGTCGAATTCATGAAGAAATTTGAAAAGGAGAACGCTTAATATGTACAAATATCATTGCTTAAATCCAATTTCGGCAGTAGGACTTGATCAGCTGGATGAAAATTATGTGAATGTGGAGACTGCAAAAGGAGCAGACGCTATTCTTGTGCGAAGCGCAAAGATGCACGAGATGGAGTTTGATAAAAACTTGAAAGTGATCGCCCGTGCGGGCGCAGGTGTGAATAATATACCGCTTGAACGCTGTGCCGAAGAAGGGGTTGTTGTATTCAATACGCCGGGAGCAAACGCAAACGGCGTAAAAGAACTTGTGATTGCGGGAATGCTTTTGGCAGCAAGAGATATTATCGGAGGAATCAACTGGGTTCAGGAATACGAAGAGGATGGCGATATTGCAAAGATCACAGAGAAAAAGAAAAAAGTATTCGCAGGAACAGAACTTGAAGGGAAAAAACTTGGCGTTATAGGTCTTGGCGCGATAGGTGTTCTTGTGGCAAATGCAGCCGTTCATCTTGGAATGGAAGTTTATGGATATGATCCATACGTATCCGTACGTTCTGCATGGAGCTTATCAAGAATGGTAAAACATATCGCTTCCATTGACGAATTATTTGAGACATGTGATTATATTACAATTCATGTTCCTTATATTCCTGAGACAAAAGGAATGCTCAACAAGGAAGCTTTCGATCAGATGAAGGATGGCGTTGTTATCTTGAACTTTGCACGTGATCTTTTGGTAAATGATGATGACATGAAAGCTGCTTTGGAGTCTGGAAAGGTGCGTCGTTATGTAACAGATTTCCCAAATCCAGCCGTTGTTAAGATGCCGAATGTGATCGCAACACCGCATCTCGGTGCCTCTACAGCAGAGTCAGAGGATAACTGTGCCGTTATGGCAGTACATGAGCTTCGTGAATTTTTAGAGAATGGTAATATCATCAATTCTGTAAACTATCCAAATTGTGATGCAGGTGTCTGCAATACAGAAGGACGTATTACAGTTGCACATAAAAACATCCCAACGATGTTGACACAGTTTACCAATGTATTTGCTGAAGAAGGAATTAATATCGCACATATGACAAATAAGAGCCGTGGTGATTATTCATATTGTGTATTCGATATTGATGCTGCTTCTTCAAAGGCATTGGAAGATAAGCTGAATGCAATTGATGGTGTATTAAAGGTACGTATCATCAAATAATGTAGTACATACATAATTTGCCGGATCGTTACTCTGAAAATTTTGGGGTAACGATCCTTTTTTTGAGAAGTTTTGATCTCGTATAGCAGTTGGAGGAAATGGACATGAATTATGAGGAAGCACGTAACTATATTGCACATATTCAGGGAAATCTCGGAAGTGACTATTCGTTGAAGGAAGTCACAAGATTGGCGGAATATATGGATAGGCCGGATAAAAAATTACAGATTGTGCATATTGCAGGAACCAATGGAAAAGGGTCTGCAGGAAATTATCTGGCTGGTATTTTGGCGGCATCGGGATATCGTGTGGGACGTTACGTGTCACCGACAACGCATTATTTGGAGCGTGTTCAGAAATGGGAGCCATATACAGAGCAAGCAGTTACGATCTCAGCACAGGAAGCAGCAAAGCTGCTGACTAAATTGCGCGTTTTTTGCGAGCAGATGGTCAAAGAGGGATATCATCATCCTACTGCATTCGAGATTGAGACGATATTGGCAATGCAGCAGGGTGTGGACTGGAATGTGGATGTCATGTTAGTCGAATGTGGTCTTGGGGGAAGAATGGATGCTACGAATTTTATTACCGATCCGCTGCTTTGTATGATTACTTCGATCAGCAGAGATCATATGGCGGTTTTAGGAGAAACGGTCACGGAGATTGCTGAAGAAAAATATGGGATCATTAAGAAGGGAGCCCAGGTCGTATCTGCACCGCCTAAAGAATTACAGCCATTATTAGAGCGTGTATGTCGTGAAACCGGTGCACATTTGCATCTGGTGCAATCGGTGGGACAAGTACAGATCCATTCCTGCGAAGAGACGCAGTTTTATTATCGTGACCGGTCCTATGTGTTATCTACGCCGGGATTGTATCAGATCGATAATGCAGTACTTGCACTGGAAACCGCACAGTGCATGCAGTCGATTGGATTTGCAAAGATCAACGAAGAGAGTATGAAACGGGGAATATATTTCAGCCGGTGGCCCGGCAGAATGGAAGTGATCTGCAAGAAGCCGATTATTTTATTGGACGGAGCACATAATGAGGATGCTGCCAAACGGCTTGTACAAAGCTTAGAAGCATATTATCCGGGACAAAAATGGCAATTTATTATGGGTGTTTTTGCGGATAAAGAGTATCAAAAAATGATTCATATTCTGCTTCCGTATGCCAAGCGTTTTTTGACCGTGACTGCACCGGGTCCCAGAGGGCTTGATAGCGGTAAATTGGCAAAATCGATATGGCAGACAGCACAGAAGTTTGGAGAGAACAGGTTATCTTTGGAAGATATACAAGATGTTCGCACGATGTCGGATGCGCTTTATCAGACATTACAGGTTGGAGAAAATACGATAATCTGTGGATCGTTGTCCATTCAGGGTGCGGTACAGCGTTTTATGTCGGAAGCAGGTGAAATGGAGGAATAGAATGAGGGAACAAACCAAAAGAACAGAAATATATAAAAGAGCGTTATTTCTTGCGGTACCGATGATGATCCAAAACGGGATCACGAATATGGTGGGATTGGTCGATAATGTTATGGTGGGAAAGCTGGGCACAGAATCGATGACCGCAGTTTCTATTGTAGGACAGCTTATCTTTGTGTTTAACCTTGCAATATTCGGAGGAATATCAGGTCCGGGTATCTATGGTGCGCAATATTATGGACAAAGAAATGAGGAGGGATTTCGACATACCTTTCGTATCAAGCTCTGGATATGTCTCGCATGTGTTATTATAGGAACGCTTATTTTTATGACAAGTGGAGAAACCCTGATTAGTATGTATCTACATGGTGAAAGTGCGCAGATGGATGCAGCGCTTACCATGCATCTGGGAAAAGAATATATGACGATCATGTTGTTTACGCTGCTGCCTTTTAGTATTACGCAGGTATACGCCAGCAGCTTAAGAGAGACCGGATATAGCGTCAAACCAATGATTGCCGGGATACTATCCGTTATCGTTGATATCGTGTTTAATTACCTGTTGATCTTTGGCAAATTTGGAATGCCAAGACTTGAAGTAAAAGGAGCTGCGATCGCAACATTGTTAGCACGTATCGTTGAGTGCGTGATCGTGGTAGCGTGGGCACATTATGAGCGTAGAACACACAGTTTTCTGATCGGTATTTACCGAACGATGCGCATCCCTAAAGAAATATCAATTCTGATGATCAAAAAAGGTCTGCCTATCTTTTTTAATGAGTTTTTGTGGGCAGGAGGATTAGCGGCATTGACCCAGTGTTATTCAACCAAAGGTTTAGAGATTGTTGCGGGACTTACCATCTCTAATGTTATCTGTAACCTGCTTAATGTTGTGTTTGTTGCATTAGGCTCTGCCGTGGGAATTTTATCCGGTCAGACACTTGGAGCCGGGAAGTTTGAGAAAGCGAAAGAAAATGCGTTTCATTTGATGTGGTTTACCTGTTTTGTCTGTGTTGGCCTCACGGTTATTTTGATCGCTTTTTCAGGGATTTTTCCAAAAGTATACGATACGACCGAACAGGTACGGGGGTATGGTCAGAAATTTATTGTGATCACAGCATTATTTTTCCCAATACAGGGGCTGCTAAATTCCTTATATTTCACTTTACGTTCCGGTGGAAAGACAGTGATCACCTTTTTGTTTGATAGTGTATTTTCATGGGTCGTGACAGTGCCGGTAGCAGCAGTGTTGTGTTTAACAACGCCGTTGTCTGTGTTTGTGATCTATGCCATTGTTCAGTCGTTAGATCTGATCAAAGTCGCAATTGGCTATGGTTTGATCCGCAAAGGGATTTGGATCAGCACTATTGTCGACTGATAGTAAATTATGCTATGATAATGTAGTGTTGTTTTTTGACACTATCTTTATAGGATGACAATAATATGGATCATTCTTTACCGGTTGTAAGGAATATTCACCGCAAAGTATGTGGTAGGAAGGTATGAATCATGCAGATAGGAACAAAACAATTTCAATTTGACGGACATCATGTATATGTGATGGGAATTTTGAATGTAACACCGGACTCGTTTTCGGATGGCGGCAAGTTTAATCATTTAGATCAGGCTTTGGCGCATGTGGAGGAAATGGTCGCGCAGGGTGCCGATATTATAGATATCGGAGGAGAATCAACAAGACCCGGTTATCAGAAGATAACCGTGGAAGAAGAGATCGAGCGTGTGACAGAAGTGATACGAAAAGTTAAAGAACGATTTGATGTACCGGTATCATTGGACACCTACAAGGCACCCGTTATGGACGCAGGACTGTCTGCAGGTGCAGACATGGCAAATGATATATGGGGACTGCGTTATGATGAGCTATTCGCACAGGAAGGCTGCAAATCTGTTTGGGAGATCGGTACGATGGCGGAGATCGTCGCAAAACACCACAAACCGGTCTGCATTATGCATAATCGTCCAAAAGCAGAATATGGGCATTTTCTGATTGACATGAAGAAAGATCTGCAAAGATCGCTTATGCTCGCAGATGCGGCAGGCATAGCGAGAGATCAGATCATATTAGATCCCGGTGTTGGCTTTGGCAAAACATACGAGCAGAATTTGGCGGTGTTAGCACATTTAGATACTTTTTTGGATTTTGAGTTGCCGCTTCTTCTGGCAACTTCCAGAAAATCGGTGATCGGTCTTACGTTAGATCTTCCGGTTGAGGAGCGGGAAGAGGGGACGATGGTAACGAGTGTGTTAGCGGCGTTGAATCATTGGAATATGGTCCGTGTGCACGACGTTGAGAAAAATGTACGCGCACTGCGTATGACAGAAAAGATCATGTCTTTACAGTAAATAATGGATTTATGCCCTGACTATATTCACAAAAGGAAGGGGGACGTTCCGTGGAAGAAAACAGGATCAGAGAGCACTATGTGTTTTTTGGCAGAGTGCAGGGAGTTGGATTTCGATACCGCGCAAAATATGTTGCGAATGGTCTCAGAATTACCGGATGGGTTCGAAATGACTGGGATGGAACGGTTGAAATGGAAGCACAAGGAACGTTAGAACAGTTGAATCAAATGCTCAAATTGCTCAATCAGGGAACCTATATTCAAGTAGAGGATCTTCGTCGGAAAACGATTCCGTTAGATCGGGAGGAACGAGGGTTTCATGTACGGTAATCTTGACAAAAGACAAGGTTTATGCTACAAAAAATGAGGCAATAGAGATAAGAAATGAGGTAGAAGAATGAAAGTTGCAAATTTAGTGGGATCACGTTTTAAGGAAAAGCCATCAGACTGTGTGATCGACAGCCATGCATTAATGGTGCGTGGTGGTTATATGAAATATGTCGGCAATGGTATATATTCGGAGTTCCCGACATTGCGTCGTGTAACAAGCAAGATTGAGAACATTATCCGTCAGGAGATGGATGCTATTGACGGACAGGAAGTATTATTCCCTGTTGTGCTTCCTGCAGATTTATGGGATGAATCCGGACGTTACGAAAGTGTTGGCAGCGAGTTGCTGCGTTTTACAGACCGCAATGATGCACGAATGGTATTGGGAATGACGCATGAGGAGGCTGCTGTTCAGCTTGTCAGAGAATATGCACAGTCCTACACAAAATATCCGTTTATGATCTACCAGTTTCAGCGCAAATTCCGTGATGAGGCAAGACCTCGTGCAGGAATGATCCGTGTGCGTGAATTTACGATGAAAGATGCATATTCTTTCCATACATCCCAGGAAGATTTGGAAAAATATTATGATGTTTGTTATCAGGCCTACAATCGCATTTTCCAGAAAGCAGGCATTCCGGAAGTGGTTACCGTAGCTTCGGATTCCGGTATGATGGGCGGTAATATATCACATGAATATATGCTTCTTACACCGGTAGGAGAAGATTCCATCGTTTTTTGTGAGGAATGTGATTATCGTGCCAATATGGAAGCAGCTGCAAACTGTGTTTCCGGTGACAAGATCGGGGAGCAGGCAGAGCTTGCAATGATCGAGACTCCGGACTGCAAAACAATCGAAGATGTATGTGCATTCCTGCACAGCGATGTAGAAAGTTCCTGCAAAGCGGTTGTTTATCAGAAGGCAAGCAATGGTCAGTTTGTTGTTGGTTTTGTTCGCGGTGATTATGAGATTAATGAGACAAAACTGCGCAATCTGGTTGGCGAAGAGATCTATCCGGCAGAGATTACAGAAGATTCCTGCTTAGTAGCCGGCTATATCGGACCATATGCAATTTCGGAAGAAGTAGAATATTATTTGGATCTGACATTGCAGGGGATCGAGTCTATGGTTGCCGGAGCAAACAAAGAGGGTTATCATTATACAGGACTCAATTTAAATCGAGATCTGAAAGACGTAAAATATGTTGACATTGCAAAAGTAAAAGCTGGCAGTGTATGCCCATGCTGTGGCAAGCCTGCTATTACGATCAAACGAGGTATTGAAGTAGGTAATATCTTCCAGCTTGGAACGAAGTATACTAAGGCAATGAATATGACCTATACAGATGAAAACGGCGAGTTAAAGAATCCGATCATGGGCTGCTATGGTATTGGAGTTGGACGTATGGCCGCATCTATCTGTGAGGCGCATCATGACGAATACGGTCCAATCTGGCCAATTTCCATTGCTCCTTGGGAGGTAGAAGTATGTTGTCTGCGTGCCGACGACGAAGAGTGCAAAAAGGTTGCGGATGACATGTATACCGGTCTGCAGGATGCCGGCATTGAGACAATATATGATGACAGAGATGTCCGTCCGGGTGCTATGTTCTCTGACGCAGATCTGATCGGTGCACCGATCCGTGTGGTTGTCAGCCCTAGAAACTTAAAGGAATCAAAGGTTGAGATCACAACACGTGATAAGGCAGTAAAGGAAATGGTTGACTTAGACAAAGCAAAAGAGTATGTCATCGCACTTCGTCAGAAATTGTTTGATGACATTGCCAGTCATGTTGAGGCATATCAGAAATAATGACAACTTCTTTTTGAAGCTGACATTTTTGGCTTTTTTTGAAATGGACAGTTGACATTTTTAGAAAAATATTTTATAGTATTTCTTCGGGGACAGTAGTTGTCCCCGAATTACGGCGTGTGGCTCAGTTTGGTAGAGCGCTACGTTCGGGACGTAGAAGTCGCAGGTTCAAATCCTGTCACGCCGATGATACAAGGATACAGTAGGGACAGTAGTCAGAAGAATCCTTGGCAGGGGCGCCGAAGATCTTGAGCAATCAAGAGCTTCGGTTTTTCTTTTTCTTGTATTGAAATACATTTTGTTTTCGTGTAAAATGGTATCGGCTATAAGGATAAGGATGTTTTCGGACATTTTGACAGAATGGAGGTAACCATGTACAAGATTAATGACAATTACTTAAAATTACCAGGAAGTTATTTGTTCTCGACGATTGCAAAGAAGGTTGCAGCATATTCGTCGGCAAATCCGGACAAAGAGATCATCAAGTTAGGGATTGGTGATGTGACACAGCCACTTGCACCGGCGATCATTGAGCGCCTGCATAGTGCAGTGGATGAGATGGCACATGCAGAAACCTTTAAGGGATATGCTCCGGATCTGGGCTATGAATTTTTGCGTACTACGATCGTGGAAAATGATTATAAGGCACGCGGCTGTAAGATCTCTGCCGATGAGATTTTCGTCAGCGATGGTGCGAAGAGCGATTCCGGTAATATTGGAGATATTTTTTCAGTAGACAATAAGATTGCCGTATGTGATCCGGTATATCCGGTATATGTGGATACGAATGCAATGGCAGGCCGTACCGGTACTTATGATCCTAAGACGGAAAAATGGTCGGATGTGATTTATATGCCATGCACCAAGGAAAATGGTTTCTGCCCGGAATTACCAACAGAGACACCGGATATTATTTATCTGTGTTTCCCGAATAACCCGACAGGATCTACCATTACAAAAGCACAGTTACAGGAATGGGTAGATTATGCCAATAAAGTCGGAGCAGTCATTATCTATGATGCTGCTTATGAAGCATATATTTCTGAGGATGATGTACCGCACAGCATTTATGAGTGTGAAGGCGCAAAAACATGTGCAATTGAACTTAGAAGTTTTTCTAAAAATGCAGGATTTACAGGTGTCAGACTTGGCGCAACGGTGATTCCAAAAGATCTGAAATCCGGAGATGTAATGTTGCATTCTCTCTGGGCAAGAAGACATGGAACGAAGTACAACGGAGCACCGTATATCGTACAGAGGGCCGGAGAAGCTGTATATTCTGAGGCTGGTAAAGCACAGTTAAAAGAGCAGATTGCCTACTACATGAAGAATGCAAAAACGATTAAAGAA
>ERZ773138.3412-NODE-3412-length-10202-cov-2.935942_pt1 | contig 10202 bp, 8 predicted proteins | sample MGYA00511114_ERZ773138 | MGnify/ENA primary metagenome ERZ773138 (study PRJEB29015, sample SAMEA2737805) | human gut metagenome | biome: human gut; feature: human-associated habitat; material: faeces | place: China | collected 2012 ...
ATAACGCGGCGGCAGCAGTGGGAACCGGAACAGTTGGAAACGGTCAGTGCAATATTTCTCTCGGAACGAGCGGAACGATCTTTATTTCCTCCGATCAGTTTGCTGTGGATAAAAATAATGCGCTGCATGCCTTTGCCCATGCGGATGGACATTACCATCTGATGGGCTGCATGCTGAGCGCGGCGTCCTGCAATAAGTGGTGGAATGAAGAAATTCTCGGAACAAAAGATTATGCCGCAGAGCAGACGGACATAAAAAATCTTGGAGAAAACAGAGTTTTTTATCTTCCATATCTGATGGGAGAACGATCTCCACACAATGACCCGGACGCGAGAGCCATGTTTATCGGTATGTCCATGGACACAACAAGGGCAGACATGACACAGGCAGTGTTGGAAGGCGTAGCATTTGGGCTTCGTGATTCTCTGGAAGTGGCAAAAAGTCTTGGCATTCAGATTGACCGGACGAAAATCTGCGGCGGCGGTGCAAAAAGCCCGCTGTGGAGAAAAATTATCGTAAATGTCATGAACTTAAAAGTAGATGTGATTGAAAGTGAAGAAGGACCGGCACTTGGCGGAGCAATGCTGGCAGCAGTTGGATGTGGAGAATATCCAGATGTAGAGACGATTGCCGAAAAGCTTGTAAAAGTTGTGGATACAATTGAACCGGAACCAGAACTTGTAGCGAAATACGAAGAACGGTATCAGCAGTTCAGAAAATTGTATCCGGCAGTGAAAGGGTTGTTCTAGATAAATTCATTGTTTATAGTGTTTGAAGAAATTCCCACAACGTTTTCTCAACAGAATCTGTCGTGTGTGTAGCGTAATCCGCTACTCCGGTGGCAGCAGTCGTCATGGCATAGCTTGTGTTGGACAGCTGCAACATTTCCAGATCATTGTACTGATCTCCGAATGTGATACCATTCTTTGGATCCATGCCAAGGGAAGATACGATATTGGAAAGGGCAGAACCTTTATTGGCATTCGGTGCAATGAAATCAATCCAGATATTCCCGGAGGTTACAATCTTGATCCGATCACCGAAACGTTCTTGAAAATAGGCGCGAAGACGTTTTTCGGTTCCATCAAAATCACATACGGCGATTTTGATAAAAGGCTCTTTGATATCACGCACATTTTGAACAACGTCCATGTCATAACCGACATCGTTACGGATATGATCGATGTAGTCAGAATCTTTTGAGTCGGTATATCCGGTTCGGGCTGTAGAAATTAAAGTGTGGCAATGACCATATTCTTTTGCAGCCTCTGCTGAATTTTTATAAATATTAATCATAATATTTTTTAATTTACTATCTACTTCATCAAATGTCCAAGATAATCTCATACTATTTTGAGACATTTCTAAAGCTGAGCAAGCTACTCCTCCTGCATTTGCAGCTTTTGCTGGTCCAAATAATATTCCACTATTTTGGAACACTTCAATAGCTTCTAATGTAGATGGCATGTTAGCACCTTCAGCAACAACCTTAGTTCCATTTTCAACTAATATCTTAGCTGATTCTGCATCTATTTCTCCTTGTGTTGCACAAGGTAATGCTACATCACATTTTATTGTCCAAATATTTTTGCATCCTTCAAAATATTTTGCTGTAGGAACATATTCTAAATATTCCTTTATTCTTCCTCTTTTAACTTCTTTTATTTCTTTAACAACATCAACATTGATTCCATTTTCATCATAAACATAACCATTTGAATCACTTAATGCAACTACCTTTGCCCCTAATTGTGTTGCTTTTTGTGTTGCATATATTGCAACATTTCCTGATCCTGAAACTACAACAGTTTTACCTTCTAAAGAAAGACCATTATCTTTCATCATTTCATCAGTAAAGTAAACTAATCCATATCCAGTTGCTTCTGTTCTTGCTAAGCTTCCACCATAAGATAGTCCCTTTCCAGTTAAAACTCCTTGGTCATTAGCATTTCTAATCTTCTTATAATATCCATATAAATAACCAATTTCTCTTCCACCAACACCAATATCTCCTGCTGGTACATCTGTATCTAATCCAATATGTTTACATAATTCAGCCATAAAGCTTTGGCAAAATCTCATAACTTCTCTATCTGATTTTCCTTTAGGATCAAAATCTGATCCACCTTTTCCGCCACCAATTGGTAACCCAGTTAATGAATTTTTAAATATTTGCTCAAAACCTAAAAATTTAATTATACTTGCATTAACACTCTTATGGAATCTTAATCCACCTTTATAAGGTCCTATAGCACTATTAAATTGAATTCTGTAACCTCTATTAACTTGTACATTTCCTGCATCATCAATCCATGGAACCCTAAACATTATTTGTCTTTCTGGCTCCACAATTCTTTCTAATAACCCCTCTTTAATATATTCTGGATGCTTATCAAATACTGGTATTAAAGAAAGTGCAACTTCCTTTACTGCATCCAAAAATTCCTTTTCATTGCTATTTCTATTTTCTACTTGTTCTAGTACACTTAAAACATATTCTTTTCCTGTCATAAGTTTACCCCCTTAAAAATTTATTACCACTTATAATACTACACTATTTTTATTACTTTTCCCATATAAATATAATCATTTTTTATATTTTTTAACTTTGATTATATTTTATCTCACTAAAAAAACAGAATGACTTGGCAAAATTAATGAAGTATAATTTTAAAAATAAAAAAGGCTTTGCATAAACCACAAAACCTATTCATCACTTAATAATTTATTATTTTCTATAAGTTCATTTATTAATAAAAATATATTTTTGCTTGAATCATTTTTGTCAAAAGATTTACATGCAGCTTTCATGCCTTCAAGCTTATCTTCATCATTTAATAATTCAATTATAGACTGCCTACAACTTTGCCCATCCTTTATTCTTACTGCCATATTATGTTTTAATAAAAACTCAGCATTTTCTTCTTCCTGTCCTGGAATAGCATCAAAAACGGCCATTGGAATATTACATGCTAATGCTTCTGTAACTGTTAATCCACCTGGCTTTGTAATTATTATATCAGAAGCTTGCATATACTTATTAATTTCATCTGTAAAGTATATTAATTTAGTTTTTTTAGGACTATCTTCTACAATTTTTTCAAAATTATTATATAGCTTTTGATTTTTCCCAGTGACTAATATAATTTGAAAATCTAAATCAATATCAATTATATTTTCATATACATCAAATACATTATTAACACCAAAACTTCCTGCCATCATTAATATAGTTGGTAAGTTTTTATCAAATCCTAATTCTTCAATAACTAATTGCTTTTCTTCTTCTTTAAAGAAAACTTCATCAATAGGTATTCCATATGAATAAATATTTTTAAGATTTACTCCTTCATTAACCATCTTTCCTACCATATCATCATTTGAAACAATATAAGCATCAATGTCTTTACTTATCCAAGCCTTATGTGGAGCATAATCTGTCATTATACAAATTAAAGGTATATTTATTTCACCCTTAACTTTCAATCTTGATACCATTTCTGTAGGAAATGGATGTGTTGTTATTATAACATCTGGCTTAAAATCTTCTATTAATGGCATTAACTTATTTGCAAATATATTATTTAATCTTGCTACAAAATTAGCTAATTTATGTTCTTTATTTGTTAAATCGTATAATTTCCCATATAACTTTGGAGTTTTAGTTGCTAAATATAAATATCCTGAAGTTATTGTCTTATTCAAAATGGGACTTATATACAATAAACTATCAACAATTTCTACATTTATGTTCTCGCCTTGCTGAATCATGTAGTTTTCTATGGCTTTAGAGGCTCTCATATGCCCTCCTCCTGTAGATGCCGATAAAATAAGAATATTCATTATTAAGGTCCCCCTAACAATTAAATTTATATAATTAATTAAGTATTATATCACAAAATTTAAATAATAACATTATTGATATTACAAACCATAAAATACCTAAACTCACCATCAGAGTTATAACAATATAGCTTTATTTAATATATTTAAATTGACATTTTTGCTTATATACTTCATTACCCTTTTATGTACATTTTTAAAATATTTAAATATCACTTTAATATAATATGGATTTTATTTTTTTCTTAGTTAATATTTTCTATAACTTTATTATATATCATCTCATTAATAAAAAATTAATTTTTTATTAACAATTACTTATAATTTTCCTTAATTTCTTCTTAATACAAACAAAAAAGAGGAAAATAAGTAAAATAAATCTCTATTTTCCTCTTTGTTAACTTCTTTATTTTTGCATTTCTTCAATTATTTTTTTTATATATCTAAACTTCTTTCCTTTACTATATAAAAAAATTGGAATACTTGAAACTATTCCTATAATACTTCCACAAATAATATCCCACATAGTATCATGTAAACTATTATTTTGTGATAAAAATCCAAATAACTGATCTGTTGAAAATTCCCATATTTCCCATACAGCAGCTGCTGCTATTGCAAATATAATTGAAAATAATGCTGGAGCATAACTTTTACATATATCCATTCCTTTTCCATTAGTTATATGTAAAAATATTATAAATCCAATAGTTGAAGCTACAACTCCAGATAACAAATGTAAAATCTTATCATACATTGGTATTATTTCATAAAACTCAAAAATACTTCCTAAATACATAGAACCTACAATAAATATAAAAAGCAAATAAAAACTTACTCTAGATTTTTTCAAAAAAGTCCTTTTATAAACAAAATACATAAGCCATAATGTAACTGCCATTAATACAACTCTAAAAAGTTTATCTCCATTAAAAAATATAAAATCACATATTGCCGTAACAATAAGTACTACCATTGTAAATAAATTTATAATAAGAGCTTTGTCTTTACTCATTTTCATTTAAGTACTCCTCTATTTAATATATTTTTTTACTTTTTAATATAAGAGCACTAATTGCTCCAAATACTAATCCTCCCATATGTGCTGAATTGTCTATATTACTTAATATTATACCAATTATTATATTTACAATAACAACTTGAGCTAAATTTATTATATATTCTTTTCCTATTTTATTTTTATTTCTAATTCCAAAAATAATCATTGCTCCAAACAATCCAAATATTGCTCCTGAAGCTCCAACACTTATTGAAGCAGGATTAAACATATAACTAAATATACTAGATCCTATAGCAGAAATTAAATATATAATAATATATTTAACCTTTCCAAAAGCATATTCTACTTCTGCTCCAATAATTTTTAATGCATACATATTAAATGTTATATGAAGCAATCCCCCATGTAAAAATGCACATGTTAAAAGTCTCCATACTTGTCCCCTATCAATTAATACATTTAATTTAGCTCCAAATGATAAAAGTGTTAAAGAATTTATATCTAATAAATTCTTTGATACAAGTGCAGTTATTAAATACATTAATACATTAATTCCTATTAATATATTTGTAATTAAACTATCTTTGTATTTAGTTTTTTTATTATTTTTAGTAAGACTATCAATAATATAAACAAGTGGTTTACAGCTATTATCGCTGTAAACTACTTGTTTTTTGTCTTTTGAATAAATTATTTTATTAAAACCTTTGTTAATAAATGATTCTGCTTCCTTTGTTGCATATATTACAACATTAAGTGATATTTTTTTAAAATAATTTTTTTCTAAAAACACCTTTGCTTCTTCATACTCAAAATCACAATCATTATATTTGCATACTATTACTGCATAAACAAAATCATTATTTTCAAGTATTGCCATCCACTTACTAGAATTTAAGTATTCACTATAATAATCTTTAATATAAAATCCAGAATTTTGGGTTAAATTCTCAAATAATCCCTTTTCTAATTTATTCATATTTATATTTCTTTCTCTAACATATCTAGCAATTCATTAAATCTATTTATTGTAGCTTCTAAAGGCTTAGATGTAGTCATATCTACTCCTGCCTTCTTTAAAATTTCTATTGGATAATCACTTCCTCCACTCTTTAAGAATCCAACATACTTTTCAACTGCATCTTTTTCACCATTTAAAATACTATTTGCAAATGCTGATGCAGCTGCATAACCAGTTGCATATTGATATACATAAAAATCACTATAAAAATGTGGAATTCTTGACCATTCAACATCAATATCTGAATCTACAACCATATCTGGTCCAAAATATTTAACATTTAACTCATGCCATTTTGCATTATAATCTTGTGCTGTTAGTGGAAGTCCCTTTTCAAAACTTTCATGCGTATATAATTCAAATTCAGCAAACATTAATTGTCTAAATACTGTAGTTCTTATTTGTTCTAATTCTTGATTTATTAAATAAAGCTTTTTCTTTTTATCAGTTTCTTTATTTATTAAATGATGAATTAATAATGCTTCATTTGTTGTTGATGCAACTTCTGCGCAAAATAAAGTATATCCTGCATAATAATAACTTTGTTCTTTTCTTGAATAATAAGAATGTATTGAATGACCCATTTCATGCACTAATGTTGATACATCATTAAGCTCATAATTATAGTTTAATAAAACATATGGCTTAGTATCATATCCTCCCCATGAATACGCTCCTCCACGCTTTCCTTTGTTTATATACTTATCTATCCATCCACCATTTATTCCACCTTGGAATATATCTAAATATTCTTTTCCTAATGGATTTAAACCTTCTACAGCCATTTCAACTGCTTTGTCAAATTCTACATGTTCCTTTGGAACTTCTATAACTGGAACATATAAATCATACATATGCATTTCTTCTAATCCTAAAAGTTTCTTTTTCAATTTAACATATCTATGAAGTGATGATAAATTATCATTTATGGTTTTAACTGCATTAGTATAAACTTCTGTTGGAATATCATTAGGCTTTAATGATGCTTCTAATGCACTATTATAATTTCTTATTTTTGCTCCAAAATTAAATACTTTTATTGAACTTGATAATGTTGTTGCTAATGTATTTTCAAATGATTTATATTCACCAAATAATCTTTCAAATGCTGCTTTTCTAACATTTCTATCTTTTGATTTTATAAATGAAGAATAATTTCCTTCTGTTAATTCAACTTCTTCTCCATCTTCATCCTTAATATTTCCAAACTTCATATCTGCATTTGTCATAATATTATGAATAGATGATGGAGCATCTAAACAATCTGATGCTGCAGCTAATAATTCTTCTTCCTTTTTATCTAATACATGTGGCTTTTCTTTTAATATATTTTCTAGCAAGAATTTATAAGGCTCTAATCCCTTATTTTCATTCATTAGCTTTTCAATAGTTCCATCAGGAAGTGCTAATATTTCTGGTACAACATATGCTGTATATGTTGCATATTCAGCCATATATGCATCTATCTTATTCATCATTGCTTGATATGTTGTATTACTAGTATCTTCATCACTTCTTAAATGTGCATATACATATATTTTTTCAGCTTTTCTTGAAGTTTTTTCATTTACCTCAAAATATTCTTCTAATACTTTTGCATCTCCTAATTTTCCTTCAAAATTCTTTAATTTAGGAGCTTCTTCTTGTAATTCCTTATATTCCCTTTCCCATTCTTCATCACAAGAATAAATTTCATTTACAGCCCATTTATCCTTATCTTGAATTTCCCCTCTTTTCTTCAAAACCTTACTTTCCATATTAATTTACAACCTATCTTTATAGGCTTCTCCTTTCTATTTATATTCTTCTTCTTTACCTTCAATATCCTTAAAGGCCTTTTCCATTGCTTCTTCTATTAATTCTATACAAAGTGATAATTTCTCACTTATATATTCATGCTTATCTTCATATTTAAAACTTACTAAATATGTAGGATTATATTCATCCTCAACTTCTTCTATTTTAAATCCTTCTTCTTCAAATAACTCCAAGTTAAACATATCATATATTGCTGAATATTCCCATTCTTGAACATCTTTATTTGTATCGAACTTTATATAAACTGTATCTCCTTGAACATAAAAACCTTTTATATATTCCGCGCCTTCTGATACATTAAAGCTTCCTAATTCCTTAGTTACAAATCCTGTTTCATTATCCTTTTCCATTAATATTAAACTTGAATAATCCATTATTAATAATCTCCTTCTTTATCTTAATTGTAAAATTTATTTATTTTATATTAATTATAAGTTTGCTGTGCTAAATATACAATATTTTCTTTACTTATTTACATATTATGGTAATATATAAATATATATTAAAACTATTTTTATGGAGGTTATTTTTATGAATACTACACATACATTAAAAAATAAAAATGTAATTAAATTAAACAATAGAAAAAATCGTATTCATCAAAGAAATAAAAAAATACTTATAACTTGTATTTTATTATTAACATTAATTATTATAGGAACCTCCTTAAAAAATATGTATGTATCTTTTAGATGTTCTAATTTTATTTATTCTTTGGATTATTATTTTACTCATTGGAAAGATAAAGACCTTAGACTTATAGAAGTAGAATCTTTTTCAGTTATATCTAAAAAAAATAATACTGTTGAAATAGAAGCATATGGTTTTACTTATGAAAAACCATATGAAAAAACTTATTTAATTGGAACCTTTACTCAAGATTCTAAAGGACGTTGGCAAATGAAATCAGTTAAACAGAAGAGTTAGTTTTAAGTGACAAGTTTTAAGTGACAAGTTTTAAGTGACAAGTTGCAAGTTTTAGGTAGAAATTCCCTAAGGAATTTCTTAAATTTATATTTTTTTAAAATTCAGCTCAAGCTGAATTTTTTTCCTTAACTTGACACTTACCACTTGTCACTTGTCACTTACTTTAAAAGTTTGTAGTTTAGGTTGAAACTCCCTATGGAATTTCTTAAATTTATATTTTTAAAATTCAGCCCAAGCTGAATTTTTTCCTTAACTTGCCACTTGTCACTTGTCACTTATCACTTACTTTAAGGTTATTTTTCTAATAAATTATCAAACTCCCTACTTACGTTCCAAGTATGATAATTGTTACCTTCTTTTATGTGATTTTCTATAAAATTTTGTAAATCTACTTCTTCTTCAGTAAATTCATCTAATTCTAATTTTACAGTATCATCTTCTGTAAATTCAATATTAGTAATTTCTCCTTGCTCTATATCTTCACTACCATAGCGAAAAACTACTCCTAACTCTATTAACGTATCAAATTTTTCTTTTAATTCTTCAACTTTATCTTTTGTCATAAATTTGCTCCTTATACTATCACTTTTAATAATGTTATAGTGAAATTCGTTCCTTTTCCAATCTCACTTTCTACTGCTATACTACCACCATGTGCTTCTATTATCTTTTTACTAAGTGATAATCCAATTCCTATACTTTTAGGATTTATTGAATTTTTCCCTTTATAAAACCTTTTAAATATATTTTTAATATCTGATTTTTCAATTCCTTCTCCATTATCACTTATTGTTATACTAATAGACATTGGTGTTTCTTCAAGCATAATTTTAATTTTACCATTTATATCAGTATGTTCTATAGCATTTTTTATTATATTGCTTAAACTTTCAGCAATCCATTTTTTATCATGAAAATAATATCCTTCATTATTAAGTATTAATTCTATGCTTTGATTTTTATCATTGGCACTTACCTTTAACGGTTCTATAGCATATTTTATACTGTCACTAAGTGGTATCATTTCTTTATTATAACTTACTGCATTACTTTCTATTCTTGCATATTTAAGTAAAGTTGTTATAAGCCAATCCATTCTATCTAACTGTTCAGAAGTCATTTCTATAAATTTACTTTTTGTTTTACTATCCATATTTTCATGATTTTTTAATATATCATTATAAGCTATTAAAGCTGAAAGTGGTGTTTTTAACTGATGTGATATATCATTTATTATATCTTTTAAATTTATTTTTTCATTCTTTAGATCATTTAATGCATTTTCCAGTCTTTCTCCCATATGAGTAAATTTATTATAAAATACATAAAAGTCTCCCTCTTCAAACTTAAACTTACTAAAATTAAAATTTCCTTCAACCATTTCATCAGCTCTTTCACCTAACATTTTTATATTATTGAATATTGGTGAAATAATTTTAAAAATCAATATATTTATTACTATAAAAAATACTCCCCATAATAATATTATAGTTAAATTAAAATTACTATAACTATCTTTAATAATAGGATTTTTTATTGAACTTAAATTTTCAGTATAATAATATTTATCTA
>ERZ773138.3415-NODE-3415-length-10197-cov-8.320844_pt1 | contig 10197 bp, 7 predicted proteins | sample MGYA00511114_ERZ773138 | MGnify/ENA primary metagenome ERZ773138 (study PRJEB29015, sample SAMEA2737805) | human gut metagenome | biome: human gut; feature: human-associated habitat; material: faeces | place: China | collected 2012 ...
CTAACGGCTGCTCTACCTTACCGTCGCGGAGAATTTACCACTTTATTGACCGGAGGCTTGTTCTTTTCTCCGTGGCATGTTAAACTGAAAGGGAAGCAGAGGTAACTAACCGTTTGACAAAGGTGTGTGATGGTATGAAAAAAATGATACCGTGGATCATTGCATCGGCCGTGATCATGCTGGTCTTTCCTTGGCTTGCGGTCACCTTCGTAAAAGGCGACGGCGGAATGGCCGTTTGCTTCATCCTGTTTTTTGCGCTGAACCCTATTTATGCCATATTTGCCGGAGTGCAGGCCAGTAGAGAGGTCAAACGCTTCTGGGCCTTGCCGATGATCACCGCGATCTTGTTTTTAGCCGGTACATGGCTGCATTTCGATATGGGCGAACCGGCGTTTCTTCTCTATGCGTTGATCTACTTGCTTTTAGGGGCCGCGGCCATGCTGCTCTCCGCGTTTATAAGGAAAATACTTGAAAAGCACTGAGGCAACTCCAATTTCTCTTGCAGCCGCCTTAGCCGCCCTCTTTTGGCACTCTTGAAAATTTCTGTCAATCGATCTGCGGATACCTGCCGGGATCTGTTTTGCCCCCTCACTGAAAAAAGTCCGTCTGGAATACTCCAGACGGACTTTTTATCGCATTTTCAATGCTGTTTTCTCATTCCTCAGAACCGTGGGTACAGGTCTGAATATCAGGATCATTCAAGATTCTGGCTTTCTTATCGGCATTGCTCTCCTCTCTCCAAGTCCCGGCAACGCCCTTTCCGATGATCAGCCCTAAAGCGCCCCAAGCTACGATGGAAAACAAAAAAATGAAATATTTCATAGAGTCTCCTTTCCCGCAGTCCAAACTTCCATTTCTATTATTAACATAACAGCCGCCACAGGAAAAATCAATTCGCTTTCCGCACAGAATTTTTTCTATAATTCTGTATTTTTTCACAGGAAACCAATTTGATTTCTCTCGAAAAGTGCAAAAAAAGCAAGGAATCAGTTTTCTGCCGATTCCTTGCTTTTTTGATTCAATTAGGTCTCTGCCGTGGGATTTTCCTCATTTGCGGAGATCTCTGTGGAAACCTCTGCTTCCGCGGACACGTCCTCCGTGTCCTCATGCTCCGCCAGCGCCATGGAGATCACCTGGTCGCCCTCTTCCTTGAAGCGCATGACGATCACGCCCTGCGTGGCTCTGCCAGTGGTACGGATTGCCTCGACCGGTGTGCGGATGAGGATACCCGCGCGCGTGACGAGCAGCAGATCCTCGCTGCCGTCCACGACCTTGACGCCGACGATGCCGCCGGTCTTCTCGGTCACCATGTAGTTCTTGATGCCGAGGCCGCCGCGGTTCGTGATGCGGTATTCCTCGACCGGTGTTTTCTTGCCGTAGCCCTTTTCGGTGATGGTCAGGACTTCCTTGCCCTCCTGGGCGCGGGCGGCGCCGACGACATAGTCGCCCTCGCGCAGCTTGATGCCGCGCACGCCGACCGCCGTGCGGCCCATCGCACGGACATCGGTCTCGTCAAAGACGACCGCCATACCGTCGTGCGTGGCGATCAGAATTTTCTGCTCGCCGTCCGTCTCGCGCACGCTCACCAGCTCGTCGCCCTCGTCGAGGTTCAGCGCGCGGATGCCGTTGTTGCGCAGGTTCTTGAGCGTCTCGACCGGCAATCTCTTCACCGTGCCGTTGCGCGTCACCATGGTGAGGAACAGGTTTTCGGCGTTCAGGTCGCGGAAGTGGATCATCGCCTGCACGCGCTCGCCCGTCTCCACCTGGATGATGTTGACGATGTTTGTGCCCTTGGCAGCCTTGCCGCTCTCGGGGATCTGATAGCCCTTCTTGCGGTACACCTTGCCGGTGTCCGTGAAGAAGAGAATATAGTCGTGGGTCGAGGCGGTGAACACGTCGACCACCGTGTCCTCATCGCGGGTGGTGATGCCCTTTTTGCCCATGCCGCCCTTACTCTGCGCGGTGTATTCGCTCGCGCTCGTGCGCTTGATGTAGCCGTTGCGGGTCAGGGTGAAGACGCACTGCTCCTCCTCGATGAGGTCTTCAATGTCGATCTCGTCCTCGACCTCCTGAATTTCGGTCTTGCGCGCATCGCCATACTTGTCGCGAATTTCGATGAGCTCGTCCTTGAGGACGCCCTTGAGCATCGTCTCATTTGCGAGCAGTTCGACAAAGTACGCGATCTTCTTTTCCAGCTCGTCAAACTCGTTCTGGAGCTTTTCGCGGTCGAGGCCCTGCAAGGCCTTTAGGCGCATATCGAGGATGGCCTGCGCCTGCACGTCGGAGAGCGAGAAGCGTTCCATCAGCTTTTCCTTCGCGTCGTCGTAGCTCGTGCGGATGATGTGGATGACCTCGTCGATATTGTCCTGCGCGATCAGTAAGCCCTGTAACAGGTGCTCGCGCTCGCGCGCCTTTTTGAGGTCATACTGCGTTCTGCGCGTGATGAGCTCTTCCTGGAAGGAAAGATACTCGTCGATGATATGGCGCAGGGACAGAATTTTCGGCTGCTTCTGGTTGTCCACGAGCGCCAGCATGTTGATGGCGAAGCTCGTCTGAAGCTGCGTCTGTGCGAACAGGCGGTTCAAGACCACCTGCGGGTTCGCGTCGTGCTTGACCTCGATGACGATGCGCATGCCCGTGCGGTCGGTCTCGTCGCGGATGTCGGAAATGCCCTCCAGACGCTTATCGTTCACCTGGTCGGCCATGTTCTTGATAAGCATACGCTTGTTCACTTGATACGGAAGTTCGGTGACGATGATGCGCGTGCGGTCGCGGCCGAATTCTTCAAATTCCGTGCGGGCGCGCAAAATGATCTTGCCGCGGCCCGTGGCGTAAGCCGCGCGGATGCCGCTGCGGCCCATGATGATGCCCTTGGTCGGGAAGTCGGGGCCCGTGACGTGCTGCATCAGGTCATAAAGCGTCGCCTCGGGATTGTCGAGCACGCAGACGCAGGCGTTGATGACCTCGGTCAGGTTGTGCGGCGGGATGTTCGTCGCCATACCGACGGCGATACCGGAAGAGCCGTTCACCAGCAGGTTCGGGAAGCGCGCGGGCAGCACGCGGGGCTCCTTGCGGCTCTCGTCGAAGTTCGGGTCCCAGTCGACGGTCTCCTTATCGATGTCGCGCAGCATTTCGTTCGCGATCTTCGACATTCTGGCCTCGGTGTATCGGTAGGCGGCCGGAGGGTCGCCATCAATGGAACCGAAGTTGCCGTGGCCGTCGACGAGCATATAGCGCATGGAGAAGTCCTGTGCGAGACGCACGAGCGCGTCGTACACCGACGCGTCGCCGTGCGGATGATAGCGGCCCAGCACGTCGCCGACGCAGGTCGCCGACTTTTTGAACGCCTTGTCGCTCGTCAGGCCGTCTTCGTACATGGCGTACAGGATGCGGCGGTGGACAGGCTTCAAGCCGTCGCGCACATCAGGCAGCGCGCGCCCGACGATGACCGACATCGCGTATTCGATGTAGGAGGACTGCATCTCGTGCACGAGCTCGCTCTGCACGATCTTTTGGTTGGGAAATTGAATGTCTTCGGGTTTGTAATCCACGTTTTTGTGTGCCATTTTCTTCGTCCTCCTCTCTTAAAAGTCCAGATTGACCGCGTATTTCGCGTTCTGTTCGATGAATTCCTTGCGCGGCTCGACCTTCTCGCCCATCAGCACCGTGAACGTCTCGTCGGCGAGCACCGCGTCCTCGAGCGTGATGCGCTTGAGCGTGCGCTTTTCGGGGTCCATGGTCGTCTCCCACAGCTCATGCGGGTTCATTTCACCAAGACCTTTGAAGCGCGAAATATCGACCTTTGCGTTCGGATTGTCGCCGCGCAGCTCGGCGGAAACGGCGTCGCGCTCCTCGTCCGAGAAGGCAACGCGCTGCGTCTTGCCGCGTGTCAGCTTGAAAAGCGGCGGCACCGCGGCATAGACATAGCCGTTTTCAATGAGCGGGCGCATATAGCGGAAGAAGAACGTCAGCAGCAGCGTCCGGATGTGCGAGCCATCGACATCGGCATCCGCCATGATGATGACCTTGTGATAGCGGAGCTTATTGATATCGAAATCTTCGCCAAGGCCGGCGCCGAGCGCGATGATGACGGGCTGGAGCTTGTCGTTGCCGTAGATTTTGTCGGCGCGCACCTTTTCGACGTTCAGCATCTTGCCCCACAGCGGCAGGATCGCCTGATGACGGCGGTCGCGGCCTTCCTTGGCGGAGCCGCCTGCGGAATCACCCTCGACGATGTAGATTTCGGTGTAGGTCGGGTCCTTTTCAATGCAGTCCGCCAGCTTGCCCGGCAGGCTCGCGCTCTCCAGCACCGTCTTGCGGCGGGTAAGGTCGCGCGCCTTGCGCGCCGCCTCGCGCGCGCGGGAAGCGGCCAGACAGCGATCCAGAATCAGCTTGGCGACCTGCGGGTTCTCCTCCATATAGTCCGCAAGCTGCTTGCCGACCAGCGAGTTGACGATGGTTCGCACTTCGCTGTTGCCCAGCTTGGACTTGGTCTGGCTTTCAAACTGCGGATCCTCCAGCTTGACGGAAACGATCGCCGTCAGACCTTCCCGCACGTCATCACCCAGAAGCTTCTGTCCGTCCTTGAGCAGACCGAACTTTTTGCCGTATTCGTTGATGACTTTGGTCAGGGCGTTCTTGAAGCCTACCTCGTGAGTACCGCCGTCGGCGGTGTGAATGTTATTGGCAAACGAGAGGATCATCTCGTTGTAGCTGTCGTTGTACTGCATGGCCACCTCGACCGGGACACCGTTCCTTTCGGTGTCGAGGTAGATGATCTGGTCGATGATCGGCGTGCCGCGCGTGGCATCGAGGTACTGGACGAACTCCTTGAGGCCCTCTTCCGAATAGAAGTGGTCTTCGCGGGTCTTGCCTTCGTCGTCCTTGCGCTTGTCGTAGAGGTTCAGGCTGATGCCCTTGTTCAGGAACGCCAGCTCGCGCAGGCGGTTGGCCAGGATGTCGTATTTGTATTCGGTGGTATGCGTGAAGATCGAGCCGTCGGGCTTGAAGGTGATGATCGTACCGCGGTCCGTACATTCGCCGACCACCTCGACCTGTGAGGTCGGGGCGCCCTTGCTGTATGTCTGGCGGTAAATCTTGCCGTCGCGGCTGTGGATCTCGGCGATCAGCAGCGTCGAAAGCGCGTTGACGCACGAGACGCCGACGCCGTGCAGACCTCCCGAGACCTTGTAGCTGCCCTTGTCGAACTTACCGCCGGCGTGGAGCACCGTCAGCACCACTTCGAGCGCCGATTTGCCCTCCTTCTCGTGGTAGTCGGTCGGAATGCCTCGGCCGTTGTCCTTGACGGTGATGGAGTTGTCCTCGTTGATCGTCACGTCGATGTCGGTGCAGTAGCCCGCCAGCGCCTCGTCGATCGAGTTGTCCACGACCTCGTAAACCAGGTGGTGGAGACCCTTCTCGCCGATGTCGCCGATGTACATGGCGGGACGCTTGCGCACCGCTTCGAGACCTTCAAGGACCTGAATGTTCGACGCGGAGTATTCTTCTTCTTGTTTTTTAACGTTTTCTAATTCGGTACTCATCGTAGTCTTTAAATATCGTACAAATATACGGAAATTTTCCGTATAAAACAAGAAAGATGCGGTATTGGATTTGGTTAAAATGTAATGGATTCACTTTTGTAAAAAAATGCCGTATATATGAAATTTATTCGTATTTTACACTCGGGTAGTTAAAAAAATAGAAAATTATGAAAAATTATTGGAAAAGTTATGCAATTATTGCGTGCTCTGCGATTTTAATTGCATGTTCAACCAATGAAGGTATCCGAGATGTGGATTCCGGAAATGTACAAAATACAGGGAATATCGAATCAGAGATAAATGCCAATCTGATTTTGGTAAATTACATGCACGTTGTCGATAGCTGCGTCGTATTGAACCTATCTCAAAAAGAGGCTGAAGCACTCGGGGTTCCTGATTATTATTATCAAAAAGCGCAAAAAACCGTGCTGGAGGTTAATAAAGCGATGAAAGAATCCATAAAGGAGCATCCCGATTGGCCCGTTTACTTGAAAGGGCCAAAGGAACTTCGCGAAGAAAATGATTCAATAGCGGTTTCTCAAACCCGCTCTGAAGAGCCGCTGTCTTCCGGTAGATTGAATGCCCCTGATCAGGCAGAGGTATCCAAGTTTTTTTCGCTCCTTCCACGGTTAATGCGGTGGAGTTCTTGTGCTTGAATCGGGTCGCTCCTTGCCGGTTCGTTTGTAAGACCAAAGCCCAAGGGCAAATCTCAGGTCAACAGGGCTTTGGATATCTTGGGATAAATAAGAAATTACGTGCTATGCTTGCCGCAAGCAATACGAGAGCATATGTATATTTTCAAACGACCGATCCTTTTGGGGGTACATGTTCTTGGAAAAGTTATTATCAAGGTATAGATTGACTTGTTGTTTCGTGTGTTTACGCCAGTTCGGCCTTGAGGTCCACCTCGCGGATTCTGCCCTTGGAGAAGAGGACGGCGCGGGCGGGGTAGTTCTCGATCAGGGCCGTGTTGTGCGTCGACATCACCACGGCGCAGCCCTGCGAGGCGATCTTCTGGAACAGCTGCATGATGCCGTCGGCCGTCACCGGGTCGAGGTTGCCCGTCGGCTCGTCGGCCAGCAGCACCTGCGGGTCGTTCAGCAGCGCGCGGGCGATCACCAGCCGCTGCTGCTCGCCGCCCGAAAGCTCGAACGGCATTTTGTAGCTTTTCGACCCGAGTTCCACCAGCCCCAGCACCCGGTCGATGCGCTCGCGGATCTCCTGCTCGCGCTTCCAGCCCGTGGCCTTCATCACGTAGTAAAGATTCATAAAGACGTTGCGGTCGGTGAGCAGCTGGTAGTCCTGGAAGACGATGCCGATGCGGCGGCGCAGGTAGGGGATGTCCTTGCGGCGCAGGCGGCGCAGGTCGAAGCCCGCGACATATCCCTTTCCGGTAAGGAGTTGCATCTCGGCATATAAAGTTTTGAGTAAACTGCTTTTCCCGCTCCCGACACGTCCGATCAGGTATACGAATTCGCCCGGGGCCACCGACAGGTTGACCTCCGAGAGCACCATCTCGCCCCGTTGCAGGAGTTTCTTCTCCGAGCAGCTGCCGAAGGGATTGTCGGCATGGTAGATAGCCACGTCGCGGAGATTTACGACATATTTTTCATTCATAGCGTTTCGCTCTGTTTTCCGAACAAACAAAGATAAGCAAAATATCCGTATGCCCTTCATCCGTCCGGTAAAAAAGCGTTCCGGCAGGCGTCCGGAGGCGGGTGCGGCGCGGATTTCGCGCAACCCCTCGCGGGCGATGGACTGCGGCAGACGCTCCGCCTGCTGCTTCGGAACGGGCCGGCGGCGCGGTTTCGGCTGCCGAGGCTCCGAATCCGGACAATCCGGCTCCGGTGCTTTCGGTCCGACGGGGCTGCGCCCGGCATTTGTCAAATAAATTTGCGAATGCCCGCGTTTTGTACTATCTTTGCACTGTTTCCGATTGACTTTGCGCGGAAAGACCGGGGGTGCCTGGTTTTGACAGCAGGCAGAGTTTGATTGTAAGCACGCCGAGCGCTGTGTGGCGGCTCGTTAATCCCGATGCTCAAACTACAAATGGCAATAACAGCCTTGCACTCGCTGCCTAATTTTCAAGGAAAATTGGCTTAATCGCCGAAGCCCAGGCGCTTTGGCGACGAGTATCCCGAAGGGACGTTCCGCTCTTTAACGGCTCTTCATACGGGGTATCATCCATTTAGAGATAGTGCGCCGGAGGGTTCCGGCCGGTGCGCGAAAATCAAGGAACTGGGCCTCGTGTTCGGTAGCCGCCTGCCAGGCACGGGGAGAAGGATCAAATGGCGGCTAAGCGTGTAGAAAGCTTTCGGGTTCCCTGTTTGGACGCGGGTTCGACTCCCGCCACCTCCACTGAAAACCAAGTAGTTATGAGAAAAATCCTGTAATTCTGAGAATTACGGGATTTTCTTTTTGTGCCCTGCGGGTGCGTGCGGAGGGATGCGGAAAATCTTCCCTTCGGCGAAAGTCGCCCACAGCGAGCCGTCGGGAGCCTCGGTGATGAAATTCGCCGCCGAGTTGCAGCACTTGACGCACCACAGCGGCGTGCCGTCCTCGCGCACGGCGGCGACGTTGCCCGAGCGGTCGGCGAGGTAGGCTATGCCGCCGCTCACGGTCACCGGGCAGGCCGTGTAGTCGTAGCCGAAGCCCGCGGGGGTGATCCACAGCCGGCGGAAGGCGTCCGGGGCCGTGTCGATGGCCAGCAGTTCGCCGTCCATGGTTTTGACGTAGAAGCGTTTGCCGTCGGCGCTCATGCCCGATGCTTCGCGGGCCTTGTAGTCGGTGCAGCGCCATACGACGCTTCCCGAGGCGAGGTCGAGGCAGGTGACGGCGCGGTCGGGCGCGTCGATGAACACGCGGCCTCCGGCGATCCGGGGAACGATGTTGCCCGGGGACAGGAAGAGGCTTTTCGAGCCGTTGGTCCACTTCCAGCCGAGTTTTCCCGTCGCGGCGTCGAGGCAGTGAAGATGCCCGTTCCAGGCTCCGAAAACCAGTTTCCCGTCCGCCAGCGCGGGCTGCCCCTGCGACTGGCCGCCTCCGTAGTCGTAACGCCACAGAATCCGCCCGTCGCGCACCGCGATTTTGGCCATCGTGCCGTTGCCCAGCCCGATGTAGAGCGCCGCGCCGCTGCCGCGGCCGTCGACGAGTCCCTGCCCGACGATCGGTGTCGGGGTGTCGATGTGCCACCGTTCGCGGCCCGTGCGGGCGTCGTAGGCGCGCAGTCCGTCGGTGGTCGTGCCGGCGATGACCAGCCCTTCGGCCACGAGGGGCGTGGTGTAGAGCGCCCCGCCGAAACGCTGACGCCACACCTCGCGGTTGCGGCGCGTGTCGCAGGCCCGCAGCACGCCCTGCGTCGTGCCGTAATACACCAGGTCCTTGTAAAAGGCCGCCCCGGTGTAGATTGTGGCGCTGTCCTGCAACACAAGCTGCGCATGCGCCTTGTAGTCGGGGACCGGGGACGTCGGGTCGGAGGCGAGGGCCAGCGTTTGCGGGTCGTCCTGCATGCGGATCGTGAAGCGGGTGCGCGGCTCCGCGCCCAGCGTCTTTTCGCGCACACGGACCGAGTCGCCCCAGAAGTCGAGCAGCGTGTAGCCCGCGTCGGAATCGCTCTTGCCCCGCAGGGCGCGTCCCTGAATGCCCGCTATGGAGTCGAAGTTGAACAGCGAGGGTGCGCGGTGGTAGTGGCCGAACAGCGTGAGCGGGATGCCCAGCCGCCGGAGCGTCGCCGTCACCTCCGTGCGGTTCGTGAGGTCGTTGTTCAGCGGATAGTGGCAGAGGCTCACGATGCGCTGGCCGGGCCGGGCCTTGGCGGCCTCCGCGGCCAGCCACGCGAGGTCCTCGGTGCGCACCGCTCCCATGGCCATCTTCATAAAAGGTCCCGAAGCGTAGCCCAGAAAGAGGTAGTCCCCGGCACGGAAGGCGGTGCGCCCGTCGTGGCCGAAGATCCGGGCGAAGGTCGTGCAGGCGCTTTCGGACCACGTGGTCTCGTGGTTGCCCGGCACGGCGTGCCACGATTTTTCGAGCCGAGAGATCAGCCCGTGGACGTATTCCAGTTCGGCGTCGCTGCCCAGGTTGGTGAGGTCGCCGCCGAAGATCACGATGTCGCACGGCGAGGCGTTGATTTCGTCCACCGCGACGCGGAACAGCGAATCCTGCGCGTTGCCGGGCGTCACGTGGATGTCGGTCAGGAAGGCGACGCGGAGCGTGTCGCAGGGAGCCGGGGCCGGGAATGCCGACGACGCCCACAGCGCGCCGAAGCACAGCAGGATTTTGGAGTATTTCATTGGGCTTGCGCAGTTTTGTCGTTACAAGATACGAAATTCGGCGGAAAAAGCTATCTTTGCGTTGCAAAAAACAGGGGGACTATTCCCGATAAGCGGTGCCCGCATTTTGGTTGACAATCCGGTCGCATGCGATAAGTCCCCTCCGAGGAGGGGATTTAGGGGAGGGTCAGATTTGCAAATGTGGCCAAAGGCCGCAGGAGATTGACCATGAGAACGACTAAACGATACTGTAACTAAACTACATGCTGATATGAAAACCATTCTTCTTCTGGGTTCCGGCGAGCTGGGCAAGGAGTTCGCGATTGCGGCACAGCGGCTGGGACAGACCGTCGTGGCGTGCGACAAGTATGCGGGCGCTCCCGCGA
>ERZ773138.3421-NODE-3421-length-10162-cov-3.024636_pt1 | contig 10162 bp, 19 predicted proteins | sample MGYA00511114_ERZ773138 | MGnify/ENA primary metagenome ERZ773138 (study PRJEB29015, sample SAMEA2737805) | human gut metagenome | biome: human gut; feature: human-associated habitat; material: faeces | place: China | collected 2012 ...
TATATCTTTTGAAAATATAACAACCACTGGATGCACAATTTCATGGAGCAAATCTACGGGAAGCGAAAGCAAAACTTTAGGTTGGATTGCGGAGGGAAATGTATAAGCATAACCGCTTCCGAGCGGGAATAATATTTTTTTGATATGAAAGGAGAAAAACATGAGCAAGACTGTAATTGATGTATCTGCCTATAATGGCGTGATTGACTGGAAAAAGGTGAAAGCCGCAGGAGTTGAAGGTGCAATCCCGAAGGTTATCCGGAAGGATCTGAACCCGGACAAACGGTTCGAAGAAAACTGGAATGGCTGTAAGGCGGCGAATATGCCTTTTGCAGGCGTGTATAATTATTCCTACGCTACCACAGCGGCAAAGGCCCGCACAGATGCCCAGAAGGTCCTGGAAATCCTGAATGGGCGGAAGGTAAAAGTGTGGATGGATGTGGAGGACGCCTGCCTGAAGGGCAAGGGTAAGAACCTGATCGCCATTATCAATGCCTATGGTGATGTGATTACCGCAGCGGGCTATGAGTTCGGCGTCTACACCGGACTAAGCTTCTACAACAGCTACATCAAGCCCTGGGCCGGATATGTAAAGCATGGCTTCTGGATTGCGAGATACCCGTCCACCAGTACCAGAACCATCAAGCAGCTGCCGGACGTCAAGAAACAGCCGGCAATTCTCCATGTGCTGGAGGGCTGGCAGTGGAGCAGCGCCGGAAGTGTACCCGGAATCAATGGCAAGGTAGACCTGAATATCTGGTATGGTAAGATTCCGGCCAAGGAGCCTGTAGGAAATCCCTATCCGGTTCCGGAGCGGGTGATCTACATTCCGAAGATTGGCCCGAAAATGTCCGGAAACGACGTTAAGTGGATTCAGTACCATCTGATTCGCCTTGGGTTCCTGCCCGCAAAGAACAGCAAGGGAAAGAGTAACATTGATGGAATCTATGGCAAGGATACCAAGAACGCAGTTCTGGCAGCCCAGAAGCACTACGGCATCAAAGAGGATGGCATTGTCGGCGCTAGAACCCGTATGGTTATTCAGTACAACTGATCCATTCACAAACGGGAAAATAGACATTTTTATGCACTTGATATTCTGTAAATATATGGTATACTGTGAATTGAGTATTACACAGTATACTTGATTCCCCTCAAAAAAGGCCGGTATGAAACGAATCATACCGGCCTTTTTTCTTTTTATCTGATTCCCCAGGAGCCATCATGGTTCAGAAAACCAACTATATATCCTAATTTATCATCAACAATTCCGTCTGGCAAAGTGGTATTTTGAGACATAAGCGGAACATATTTCCATTCCATAACACCGTCGTTTATTACATGATTTTTCACCACAATATAAATGCCACCGTTGCTTGTCACGACGCAGCGTTCACCGCCCTGCGCTTTCCTGTCAGCCGCTATGAGTATGATTTCGCCCGGAAGATAGTATGGCATATAGAAATCACAGGGCATAAGCATCCCTAGATATACTTTTGATTTCATATCTTCAGGAAGGCTGTCAGCGCAGTATGGTTCGACGCCATTCGTGGTGGCGATAAGGCCGTTCGCTAATTGTGGCCTGATTAAGGAGATGTATTTATGCTTTGCTCCAAGAGCAGAATATATCTTTGCCTGATGCCGTATCATGTAGCGGAGCAAATACAGCGAATGATCCGGTAGGCTGCGGCATAATCGAATGGATTCCCTCATTTTATCTTCCATCGTGGCAGCTCCGACTAATTCATCAAGAGAAATGCCGAGACTTAGAGCTATGGCTACGACAGTGGACAATTTAACATCCTTTGGGGAACCGTAAACAATGGTATTTAGCGTTGAATACGGAATACCTACGTATTCGGAAAATTCGTTGAGCGACATACGCATGTCAGCAAGATAAAGTAGAATATTCTTTTTCAAGCTGTCCATGTAATTATCACGGTTTATGGTTAATCTTGTAGCGGTTTTTGTCGAAACATTCTTTTTTACCATGTAGAAATTCCCCTCTTTCCTTTGGTATACTTGTACCATCATTTGGTAGCACAAATGATTCAAGTTCTGGCGGAGGCGGGAGTAATTGGCGTTATCCCGTCTCCATAATGGAATTATATGCCTTTATTTTTACGATATCAATGAAAATATAGCGTATTTTTTATAGGTTTAGAGAAATATTTACGTAGACAAAACAGAACATATGTTCTATAATTATGCTATCGCTACTACGTGCGGAGTGATTGGAGGGGTTTGCATGTACGAAAAAGAAGATTACAGGAAAATGATTATTGAAATGATTGAAAAAATTGAAAATGCAGGCACTTTATCGTACCTGCATACATTCATAAAACTTTTCCTTGAAAGGTGGGGCAAATAGCTCTACCTTTTTTCTTTCCTTGATAACATCAAGTCTACCATATCCGATATTGTTTCTCTAACAAAGAAATTTTAAACAATAAATCAGAATCTTCTGATGCTTCATTCGGTGTATCTTTTCTTAATGGTGAAACATCTAATCCCATGAGCCATCCTTCGGAAACATTTAATGCCATTCCTAAGATAACAAGTTTTTCTTGACTAGGTTCAACTTTGCCGGAAACATACTGACTTATATCAGATTTGTTCATTTTTACATTGAACTTTGAACAATATGGCAACGATAAGTTCAAGATATCAACCTGTTTTAGGTTTCTTTCTTCCATTATCTTTTTGAGCCTAGTGCCTGTGTTTTCCTTCATTTTTAACATTTCCTCCTTTCAAGGATAATGTATCACATTTTGAACTAAAGTTCAATATGTAAAACTAAAAAAGTAAAAATATTTGAACTTTTTATTGACAAGCAAATGGGCAGGTGGTACTATGTAATTAGTTCAAAACATTGAACCCAAAAAACAGAAGAAAGGAGAAAGAGTATGGCGTTTGATTATAGCAAGCTGAGAGGAAAGATTGTAGAAAAATACGGAAATCAATCTGCGTTTGCAAAGGACTTTGGATGTTCAGAACGTACATTATCATTGAAAATGAACGGGAAAAGACCATGGAAACAGAATGAAATCTTGAAAACCATGAAGTTACTCGGACTTTCAGAAAGTGATATCCAGGATTATTTTTTTACTCTTGAAGTTCAAAACATTTAACTTTCGGAAGGGAGGAAAAAACAGAGTGGAAATGCTTCACTACAGCAGTCTGGACGCAATACCGATTACGGTGTTTGTTCTCCTGACTTGTATTATGAGCTATTGGCATGGGAGATCCGAGTACGGCTGGAGAATTGCAGGACTTGTCTACACTATAATTTTGGGAATAATCGGTCAGATTCTTGTAGGATTCTTCCCAATGTTTGGGTAACGGCAAGTAGTTTTTCAGAGGAGTCATTTCTTCTATTGAGTAACGAATCGTGAAGAGATGATAGCTGCTCCCAGTATTCAGATGGTACATACAAAACTAATTCATGGTAAGAACGCAAGTACTCTGTTCGCTCACTTTGATAATTTGATTCTAATTGTTTGGAAGCAAATTCCAAAAAATGGTTGAAAACGGATTGCTGTTTCTGATAATAGGAAAACTGCTTTTCGTATTTCAATTCCAATTTTCTCATGTGAGTAGCGTGAAAGTTGTTCAGGATCGTAACGAGAACCGGGCAGATTATTGCAACGCATAAAGTTATGGCAGATATAGCAAGCTCTAAGTGACCAGTATTTAATGTTTGCATGAATATGTACCTCCGAAAAGTTTTAATCATTATATCACAGAAAGGAAGTGAAGTGAATGAGCGAAAAGGAAAAGCAGATTGTTGAGAAACTGAAAGACGCGATTCCTAAAATGTCAGATTTTGACAAGGGTTATATTCTGGGCAAGGTCGAGAATATGGCAGAGCGTAAGGACAAGGAGCAGAAAAATCAAAACAGATGATACGGAAAGGAGAAGATTAAGTGAAAGGTTCGTATGGGTATGCACTAGGAAAAACGACTTTGAATCTTTCGGATAGCGTAGAGTGCATGGCACTCGCTATAGCGGAAGAATATGCCAATGATGAAAAGAGAATCGAAGAAATACAGCAGCGCTGTAAAATCCTTGATTCCCTTTCAATGGCATTATTGGCAGTTAAAAAGTAAAGTTTTTCCTGCGCATAGGATTGATTACTGCTTCTGCTTTTGCAGGCTGCGGTTTCTCTTCAGGAATAGACTCAATGATTTCAGAGTAGTATTGGTCGTACAGGTTCTTGAAATCATCAATCGTTCCAGAAAATCCACAGATTTTAGCGATGGCATAAGCAGACGCATATTCTTTAGAATCCAATTTATTCACCTCCTTATATAAAGACATAAGGAGAGTATAACACGAATTGCAGGTGATTTCCATGAAGCCTCCATGCGTAGACTGTGAGAAGCGTGGGTGCGGGGCATACCATGAACAATGCAAGGCATATCTGGAATTCCGGGAAGAACGGATCCTGATAAGCCGGGAGCGCAAGAAGAATGTTAGCGCAACACCGAGTAGGAAATGGCGAACACGAGAGCATTCGCCGATTAGATGTCACATGAAATGAAAGGAGAGCAATGGACGAATTAAAAATTTTTAATTCCAACGAGTTTGGAGAAATCCGGACTGTGATGAAGAACGGAGAGCCGATGTTCTGTCTGGCTGATGTATGTAGAATACTGGAAATTAAAAATGTTTCAGATTGTAGAAACAGGCTGAATGAAGCCGGGGTCGTTTGTACCGAGGTAGGGGTACAGACAGGGATTAAGGTCGATGGAACACCAGCAATCCAGAAAGTGCGGATGAACTTTATCAATGAAGCCAATCTTTACAAAACCATCTTCCAGAGCCGGAAGGAATCTGCGGAAAGATTTACAGACTGGGTAACCACGGAAGTATTACCGTCAATTAGAAAGACGGGTTCATACGGGAAGCCTCTTAGCACTTCGGAGCAGATTCGCTTACTTGCACAGGGGAATACGGAGTTGACAGAGCGGGTAGACAAGGTGGAAACAAAGATTACATCATTGGAGAACGACATGCCGCTGTATGGGTGTGAGATTGACGAGGTTTCCAAGCACGTGAAGCGAAAGGCTGTAGATGTGCTGGGCGGTAAAGATAGCGAAGCGTACCGGGACGGCAGTATTCGGAGTCAGGTGTTTGCTGATATTTACACGCAGATCAAGCGTGAGTATGGCGTAGTTTCTTCCTATAAAAGTATCAAGCGGAAATACATAGCAGATGTGCATGATTTTATTGACTGCTATGAGTTGCCGAGATTCCTGGAGGAACAGATTCTGGACGCAAATGCACAAATGAGGTTTGGAACATGAAAAGAAATCTTTTGATATTTTTGCTTCCCATTATAATAGCGTTTTTAACAATCGCTAATGCGGGAGCGTCAAGCAGGGAAACGTACCTGCCCAGCCCCCTCTGAAGCGCCCTCAATGATTCCCGCAATATCCGCCATAACAAAACTGGTATCATAAATTTTAACGACTCCCAGATTAGGATCGATCGTTGTAAAGTGGTAATTTGCGATCTTCGGCTTAGCGCTTGTGGAAACAGAAAGCAGCGGAAAGCAGTATGCGGAGAATGACGGGTGCAAAGGTCTGGCGCAGATATATGAAAAGTTCCACAAAGATCGCATGAAGAATATTGGCGTAACAGACATATACGATATGGACGGGAATATTCATGTGGCTGCGGATTATCTGGCAGAATTGTTTGAAAAGTACGAGGACGCCGGAATGACTCTTATGGTTTACCACGGAGAAAGGGACGCTATATCAAAGGCTGAACGGGGAGAAATCAGTAGCTACGCAAATAAAATTTTGGAAAGGAGCGCAGAGCTGGAACGCCTGCATGGTAAGTGATTATGTATATACCGCCGTTTTGGTGTGGCGTTATTGCCACGGTTTTAGTTGAGATTGCCGGAACAATCGGATTGGTGATTATTATGGCAAGAGGAGAAAAAGGTAACGAGGAGGAGTGACAAGATGATTATTACAGATTATAACAAAATGTCTCTACTTGAGCTCTATGTTATTCATTTTGCCCTTGGTAAAGAGTTTCTCGTAGAGAATGGACGAATTGTAACCAAAAAGGAAGGTGATGCTGGTGAATGATATTATCCTGGAGGGAACAGTAGCTTCGGAAGTAGTATGTGACTACGATTCTTTCGACCATGAGATTTACAAATTCCAGATTCTGGTTAGAAGAAAAAGCGGAGCATTCGATGTGCTGAATTGTGTCTCAAGAGATGCGAAGGAACTGAAAAATGGGGACAGGATTCGAATATACGGGTATATCCGGTCAAGAAAAGAAATTTACGGAAACAAACTGCACTGCCACATCTATGTTTTTTGCAAAAGATATGAGAAGTCTGAAGAAGAATTGGAGACGAATCTTGTTCAGATTAAAGGAAACATTTCAAAAATCGGTACACTTAGAAAGACACCGTCTGGAAGAATCTACATCATTGATTTCACGGTTAAGGTTTATGACAGCATAGGAGTGCATTATATTCCGGCCATTGCATGGAGAAAAACGGCGGAGATGATTTCCGGAATGAAGAAATGGGATGAAATTTCATTTCTTGGTAGATTCCAGAGCCGAGAATACGAAAAGAGGCTAGAGGATGGGACAAGAGAAGTGCGGACGGCCTATGAGGTGTCCTGCAACAATATTTTAGGAGAGGTGAAAAATGAAACTGTTAAGTATGAATCTTGAGAACTTCATGTGCTACGCAAGCGCAGAGTTTGATTTCTTCGACATCACAAAGATTATGGCGAAAAATGGAAAGGGGAAATCCAGTATTGCTACGGCATATATGTGGTGCCTGTTCAACTGCGATTATGAGCTGAAGGACAATCCGCCGGTTCGCAGGGAAGTGGATGGGAAAACGGTTGATGATATGGATACAGCCGTAACGATCACTTTAGATGTGGACGGGAAAGAAATCACCATGCGGAAGGTGCAGAAAAGAACCTACAGCAAAGATGGTAGCAGCTACAAGGATGATAACAAGTATTTTGTCAATGATGTGCCAAAAACCTTGAAGGACTTCAATGCATATCTCGGAATTGACATGAACGCATTTAAGATGTGCAGTAACATCAATGCATTTCTGGCAAAGAAGCCTGCGGAAATGCGCGAATTCCTGTTTTCGCTGGTAGGAAACATTACGGACTTTTCTATTGCGGAAAAAGAACCGGACCTGTCAGAGCTTTCTGCGGAGCTTGCGAAATACTCTGCAGAGGAACTGTCCGCAATGCATAAGGCGACAAAAGCCAGAGTCGCAAAGGAGATCCCGATTCTTGACGGGCAGATTAAGGAAAAAGAGCGGGATATTCAGATTAAATCTGATACGGACCTGTCGGCGCTTGAACTGGCCAGAAACCAGATCAAGGAGCAGATTGAGAAGAACATCAAGGAGCAGACCGATACAGAAGCACTTATCGCTGAAAGCGATACCGCTACCGGCGACCTGATGGATCTGAAATTTAAACTTTCGGAAATCCAGAACAGAGCGAATATGGAAATTAAAGCGAAGAGAGCTGATTTAAGCGAAAAAATTTCCGAAAAGCAAAGAATGTATGATGACTGTGGTAGAAGGGCAACATCACTGTCCTACACGATTAAGGCGCTGGAATCTTCCATTACTGGAGCGGAAAAAAATAGAGAAAAGCAGGCCGAACTTTGGAAACAGACGAAGAATATGGCATTTGATGAAAAAAAACTCGTTTGTAGTTACTGTGGTCAGGAATATCCGGAAGAGATGAAAGAAAAGATTCGTGCGGATTTTGAGAAAAATAAGGCAGCAGAATTGGATCGCATTACAAAGACCGGCACGATGCTTAAAGAACAGATAGAGAGTGATAAGGACGAACTGAAAAAAATAAAAGAGAACAGAAAAGTATTTCTTGATAGTGAGTCCACAATTTTCGCCGAAATCAAGAATCTGACTGCTGAAAAAGAAGCACTTCCGGAGTCGGTTGACGTAAGCGGCGAGACTGAATATATCGCTGTGCAGAATCAGATTTCCGAGAAAGAAGAAATCCTTTCAAAATTCAGCTCCATTTTTGAGAAGCGGGCAGAATTAAAGGAGCAGGAAACCGAACTGCGGGAGGAACTTTCCAGAACTGAAAGACAGATCTTCGAAAGCGATACCGAAAAAGACGAACAGCGCCTTGAAGAGCTGCGGGAGAAACGTATTGGTCTGGAGCAGTCAAAGGCAGACTCCGAAAAGATTCTGGATCTTCTGGACAAACTGGACAAGGTGAAGAATGAAGCTCTGTCAGATAGCGTAAACAGTCATTTCGGTCTTGTTAGGTGGGTATTGTTTGAGTATGCGAAGAACGGAAATTATAAGTCCGCATGTGTGCCTACGGTTGACGGGAAATCCATTCTTTCTACCATGAGTAACAAGGGGAACAGAATGCTCGGCAAATTGGATATTTGCAGTTCTATCCAGAAAATCAGCGGAATCAACTGCCCGATCTGGCTGGATGATGGGGAATCGTTCGACACCGAGAATCAGGAAAAGGCAGCAGGGATGGTAGACAGCCAGCTTATCATGCTGATTGTTGATAATAATGAATTAAGAGTGGAGGGATAGGATATGTTGATTAAAGAAAAGAAGATTAAGACAGAGAGGGGAAAATGCAAGGTTACGCTTGAAAACGATGGATTTCAGTACATCGTAAAGGTTGACGGCAACGATTTTAAGAAAACTGTAAATGAACTGTTTGCGGTTCAGACATTCAATGCGATTTAGATGGAGGGAAACAATGGAAGAAACACGGGTAGCTGAGAAGAAAACTTTTAATACAGCTTTGAGCGTATGGGCGAACGAGCTTACGGGCCTGATTTCGAGGGATTATGAAGCTTGCGGAGTTCAGTTTGATGATTATGCCAAGAAGTGCGCTATGGAAGCAATGACCAGTATTTATACACTGGTAAAAAATGATAGCAAAGCAGATATGAACAGTATTGACAAAAGCAATCTGAGACAGATTGTTGAGAATTGCGCCAGCCTTAAACTGAATGCCGGTTCCAATCCGAGGGAGTGCTTCTTCCAGCTTAGAAGTGTGAAAGTTGGAAACGACTGGATGAAAGTCGTTGAAATGGGTATTGAGGGCGATGGATACGATGCGTTACTTTCCAATTTTGGGAAGAATGTGAAGCAGGTATACCCGTTCTGGGCCGTTAAAGAAGGGGATCTCTATGTGGCTCCGAAGCATCGTGGCCTGGAAGTAATGCCTCCGGAATGGGAAGAAAAGGGACTGTCTGAAAAAGTAATTCGCGTGGTATATCCGGTGAAATTGACAGATGGGACAGTGACATACCTGATTGCAGAGCGTGACGGGGTAAAGGTCAATCTTCTGGCTCACGTAAAGCAGAATATGATGAATGCAACATTTGGCATTTGTGCTGACAGATTCAAGGCAACGGAAAAACAGAAAGAGGAAATCAAAGCAAAGAAAACAGAAGTTTTGAATGCTATGAGAGCTTGCAAGACCGTGGATGAAATGTTGGAATGCGAGATCGCCAGACCTTTTATCAGCGGAGCATGGCTGGACACGCCTGAAAGCATGATTCAGCGCAAGATGCGAAACAACGCAATCAGAAAGTTCCCGAAGAATTTTGACCCAATGGCACGGCAGGCGCAGCTTGAAATGGACGACGTATACCAGGCTTCTCAGGCAGAGATTGCTGAGAATGCAAATTCTATGGATTTTGAACCGGAAGAACCGGAAGCAGCAACCGAATCAGACGGGCAGCAGGCAATGCCGGAGTTCATGCAGGAGGGATAAGATGAGAGTAATTTCACAGGATGGAACAATAGATGTTCCGTATGATTATTTTTCATTATCTATTGCTAGTGAAAAATACGAAGATGTAGAAGTGGTGCATGTCTATTGCCACAATTTATCATCACCTAAGGGCACAAAGCTAGCTGAATATTCTTCCAGAGAAAAAGCACTGAAAGCCATGAAAATGTTAAGGGACAGATACATGAGCTTAGAGATCATAAAAGTGGTAGCTTCTGGTGCAGCTGAATATATGGAAAAAAGGATGCCGGAAGAAGAAATTCAGAGCACTATCAATGAATATTGGGAGGCAACCATTTTCCAGTTTCCGGCAGACGATGAGGTGGAGGTATGAGGTAGAACCCATGCAG
>ERZ773138.3428-NODE-3428-length-10143-cov-2.680809_pt1 | contig 10143 bp, 9 predicted proteins | sample MGYA00511114_ERZ773138 | MGnify/ENA primary metagenome ERZ773138 (study PRJEB29015, sample SAMEA2737805) | human gut metagenome | biome: human gut; feature: human-associated habitat; material: faeces | place: China | collected 2012 ...
CTCGTGAAAATCGCAGTTCGCGTTCTTCTTGATTCTGTATCGTTTTCAAGGATCAGCTTCCGTATCGCTCGGAAGTGACGTTAGTATACCTCATTCTTTTCCCAATGTCAACATCTTTTTTACTTCTTTTATATTGTCGGAATGATTGTCTACCAGAAAAACTTTTTCTACCACATCACAGACCACATCCACCAACTCGTGCTCCATGTTCTTTTGTTTCTGGTCGTAGTCCGCCTGCAACTGCTCTTTTTCTGCCTGCATCCGGCTTTCTAATTCCCGCTGTCTGGCAGCGGCTTCCTGTAAGCCCTGCTCATAGCCCTCTTTTTGTCCTTCGGCTTCGGCATGGGACCGCATGGCATCTGCCTGTTCTCCTGCCTCTGCCAGGATAGCATCTGCCTGCTCTCTCGCCTCAGAAAGAATGGCATCCGCCTCTTCTTTTGCCTGTGCGACATAGTCTATCTCCGGCTCCGCTTCCTCTGCCTCCTCCGGCATCTGCTGGCCAAGACATTCTGTATCTTCATCCAGTGACTCCCCGTCCATAGGTACAAAGGCATCCTCAGAATTCAGTGCCTGCATCTGACGTTTTTTTTCTTCGCGTCGTCTCTCCTCGATCTTTTCTCCGACCAGTTCATTGGAGTCGATGACGCAGGTCTTTTGTTCTTCCTGTGGTGCCATCTGCACACGATATAATATATTAGACAACGAGTTCGTCACCTCCACCTCTGGAGATTACGATCTCAGCAGAATCCTCTAACTTGCGGATAATACCAACGATCTTCTGCTGTGCTTCCTCGACATCCTTCATACGGACAGGACCCATGAATTCCATATCTTCCTTGATCATGGTAGCCATACGTGAAGACATATTCTTGAAGATTGCAGCCTGCACTTCTTCGTTGGCACCCTTTAGGGCAACACTCAGATCACTGTTATCCACATCACGCATAACACGCTGAATGGCTCTGTCGTCCAGAAGCAGGATATCTTCGAATACAAACATCTTCTTGCGGATCTCGTCTGCAAGCTCCGGATCCTCGATCTCCATGCTCTCCATAATATGCTTTTCTGTTCCACGATCTACAGTATTCAAAATATCCACGATCGCATCTACGCCACCCACAATGGTGTAATCCTGATTGACCAGAGAAGCAAGCTTCTGCTCCAGCACCTTCTCCACTTCCTTGATCACATCCGGCGAAGTCCGGTCCATCTGGGCAATACGCTTTGCCACATCAGTCTGCTTATCAGGCGACAATGCCGAAATGATCACGGACGCCTGCGCCGAAGACAGGTAAGATAAGATCAACGCTATAGTCTGTGGATGCTCATCCTGAATAAAGTTCAAAAGCTGGCTGGCATCTGTCTTACGAACAAATTCGAAAGGACGAACCTGCAGAGAAGCTGTCAGCTTTCCGATCACATCTCTTGCTCTTTCGGCTCCAAGAGCCTTTTCCAAAAGATCCTTAGCATATCCGATACCACCCTCAGCAATATATTGCTGAGCCAGACATACCTCATAGAACTCGTCCATTACTTTATCCTTTACCGCCGGCGATACACTTCTTGTATTGGCAATCTCCAATGTGATCTGCTCAATCTCGTCCTCCTTCAGATGCTTAAATACGGACGAAGACTTGTCCGGTCCCAGTGCGATCAAAAGGATCGCCGCTTTCTGGATCCCTGATATTTCCTCTGACTTTGCCATTTTCATCCTCCATTTCTGCCACAAAGCTATGGCATCATTATCTTCCAATTATAGCGGATAAAGGAATTGCGCACCGCAATTCCTTTATAATATTCATACCATTATTCCCAGTCGTCTGAGATCCAGTTACGAAGCAGCTGGGCAACCGCCTCCGGATTTTCATCGACAAATTTTTCTATCATCTTTCTCGTCTCAGACTTATCACTAAACTCAATATCCTCTAAGGACTGATTTTCCTTTGTAGTTGCCAGAAGCTGTTCAACAGAAAGCTCCGGCTCTTCATCAGCAACAGCAACCGGTGCTGTTCCACGTACTACGACAAAGATCAGCAGCGCAATGATCAGTACTGCCAGTATGATCATCAGATAATCTGAGATACTGCGGCTCTTGGTTGTCTTCTGTACAAACTTCGGAACATTATATCCCACAACGGTAATCGAGCCTGCCGCAACACCGGAGGCGCTGGAAAGAAGCTGTATCTCCGTGTTTGGAACATTAAATGTCGTCGTCTGATTGTTCTGAGCCATAAACTCGTCAAAAGTCATATTGTCAAGAGTGCCATCCTTCTCCAACTGCGCCTCATCATATACCGTATACTTGGTCACAACAATACCCAAAGAAGACTGATCCAGCTGGATCGCCGGTTTCTCCTGCTTAATATTCTCAATGGTTTCGTCTGTCAAAAGACCGGTAAGCTTTTCATACTCCTGAGAAGAGCTGTTGGAATTACCGTCATTTATAACATAATCCGTCTCATCATTGTCATTGGAGTCTGTCCCCGGAACACCACTGACGGTGCCGGAAGATCCCTCATTTGTAGAATGTACATAGTTTGTCGGATATCCGTAATCTCTTCCATCTGCAACGCTGTATTTTTTGGTCAGGGTCTCAACCTTGTTCATATTGAACTGGATCCCCTGTGTACCAACCTGTACATCGTCATAACCGCAACGCACCAGCAAGTCTACCAGATTGGAAGCGATGGTGTTTCTCAATCTCTCACAATACTCCGTGGATCCTCCCGTGAGATCTCCGCCCAGTCCATCACTGGTGAAACCGTTATAGAGACAATTACCATCATAATCATTGATAATAACATGATCTACATCTGTACCCACTGCATTTGCCAGCCAATATGCCAGATTCTGTGCCGCATCCGAGGTCAGCTGTTTTTCGTTTTTCTGGTTTACATCAACCATAGCTGTTACAGAGGTGACATTTTCTTCATCCAGAATGCTGTATGTACTCTCCGGCACATCAATAAACACTTTTGCATCATCAATAAAGGAATACTGCACCATACTCGCTTTCAACTCACTCTGCAGAGCAAGAACACGCTTTTGGTTCTTCTCACTCTCTGTAGTGGAAATGCTGTTGTTAAATGCATCATCCCATGTATATCCCTTATCTGTGAGATTATTATCACTCATGCAATAAAAGGCCTTTGTCATATCCTGATCATGGACATATAACGTCAGACCATCCTTTGAGCTTTTATTGGCAATTCCTTCATCGTCCAGTGCCTTTACCATACTGGAAGCATCATCCAGATTACTAAACTGCTGAAACCTTGTCCATGTCGGACGCGAGACAAGATACGCCATCACACCGATCAATACCAGTACAACACATATTACTGCTATAATGATGGTTTTTTGTCTGCTTGTATATCTATTCCAGAATTCAACTACCTTTGCTGGAATTTCCTGTACTCTTTCCTTCATATTACAACTCTCCTAACATTTGTCTTTGCTCTCCAATTGATGACCCTTCTCCGCTTTTCAATGCATCATTATACATTAAAACTGCAGGTTCATCAATTCTCTGTAGCCCGACATAAAAGAGTCTCTCACCGCCACGACATATTGTAATGAAATATTAGCTTTCTGTTGCGCAATCTGGAGATCATGAATACTCTCTGTCTCTCCCATCGAATACTTCATTTCCTCCACCTCAGCCGCATTACTGTAATCATTGGCATCACTGATCATATTGGCCGCAGAATTAAACAATGCCTCAAAAGCTCCATTCCCCTGTACCTTTCCCGTAGAACTGTCATCCAAGGACGACGATATCTCCGGTACTTTAAAAGCATTGATCAAATCCACATTTGATAGTGCTGATAATTCCATATATACTCTCCATTCTTTGACCGATCCGTCATTTGCTCCGCAACGGATGATCGTTTTTTATGCAGCGTCTTTCCACTCCTTGGACTGCGCTGATATATCAATATTATTTACCGACCTCTAATGCCTTCAGAGCCATATTCTTTGCTGCATTAAACGCCGTAACATTCGCCTCATAGGAACGACTTGCGTCAATCATATTTGTCATTTCGGTCACTGTATTGACATTTGGATATGTAACATAACCATTCTCGTCTGCATCGGGATTCGATGGATCATAAACCATTCTTCCCTCCGTATCGGTATCCTCTGAAATCTGCCGTATCTTTACGCCGTTTCCAACCTTACCATACATCCCCGTTGCAGATGTCAATGCATCATCAAAGGAATAATATGCCTTTTCCTGAAACACAACTGTTTTCCGTTTATAAATATTTCCATCGGCATCCCGTGTGGAATTTACATTGGCAATATTCTGGGAAATCACATCCAAGCGTGTCCTCTGTGCCGTCATACCACTGGCACTTACATCAAATGCAGAAAATACACCCATTTATCTCCTCATCCTTTCCGAAACCAATCATCAATCAACTATGTCTGTCATTACGAACCGTTTCCGCTCTTGCACACACTGCGCAGTCTGGAAAACTCCTGTGATATGGAATCAAGTACCGTATAATACTTGATCTGGTTTTGCGCCATATAAGAATTCTCTGTATCAATATCCACATTATTGCCATCCAGACGATAGCTTACGGTACTGTAATCTGTATATATACTGCCATTGAGCAGATCCAGCTCTGCATCTGCCACTTCATCATCCAGAGACACACCTCCGCTCAGCTGTTCCTCCAGATAACTCTGGAAATTAACATCCTTACGCTTGTAGGTCGGCGTATCCGCATTGGCAATATTGTTGGAAATAACAGAATGCCTCAGCCAGCTTGCATCTGCGGTTTTTTCCAACACATTAATATAATTATATGCTCCTGATGAAATCATGGAAAACCTCCTCATCTATGTAACATGCATCTCTACTACAGATCTCGTCTTACTTTAAACACAATTACACTACATATAATTATAAAGAAAATCATAAAAAAAACAAGACCTATTTGCAGATTTTACTCTCCCATACAGTTTCGGATCATCTCCGGAGTAAATAACTCATTTAATAAATGAATGCTTGTTCCTTTCATCCCGGCAGACCGCGTACAGATGATTCCGGCACTCTCACATTTTTTTAGTCCGTTCACAATTACGGACCGTGTAATGCCAACCTGATCTGCGAGACGGCTTGTGATCAGCATATTTTTATCCGACTCTTCCAGCTCATCCAGCACATAAAGCATTGCTTTTGCCTCCAGTCTGGATAAAGTCCTGATTGCTGCGCGCACATCATTTTCTTTGTGCTGCTCTTCTGAAAGCTCTTCACTCTCTGCCCTCTGCATGGCAAGGCCAATCACAGTCATTCCATACTCCATCAGGATAATATCGTCAATGGAAAACACCCCTGACCGGCGATATACAAAAAGTGTTCCAAGTCTCTTCCCCGCCATATTGACCGGTGCCACCATTGTCTGATAATCCTGCACCTGGTCAAAATTAAATCCCAAGGTCAGCAGATTTACATTTTCTTTGGTAGACAATATATTCAGAATACGCTCATGGATATCCTTCTGCAGATAATCTCCATAATTGATATCCTGTATCTGCGGTATCACCGGTATATCCTTTCTCACCCTCATTCCCAGAATCTTACCTTTCCGGCTGAGAAGAAGCACATTAACCTCCATCTCCTGAGACAGCATCCTGCAAAAATCATTAAAATCTACTTTTTCTGATTCCTGCCGGTTTAGCAGACGGTATATTTTGCGTGTTTTATCTAACAGCTCTAAGCTCATGGTACCCCTCCATACATCCGGAGCATCCTCCGGTCAACCCCACGACATTGTTCTATGCCAGCAAAATCTATTTCTCTTTTGGTTTTGCCTCCACATAACCACACTGCTCATCCATACATACCAGTTTACTGCCCTTTTCCAGCATAAGTCCGCCGCACTGCGGACATTTCTTTGCCGATGGCTTCTGCCAGGTCATAAAATCGCATTCCGGAAAATTCATGCAGCCAAAATACCGTCTGCCCTTTCGGCTCATTTTCATTACAAGATCCCCACCGCAGTCCGGACATTCTACGCCGATCTTCTCAAAAAACGGCTTTGTGTTGCGGCAGTCAGGAAATCCCGGACAAGCAAGGAACTTTCCATGAGGTCCGTATTTAACCACCATGTTTCTGCCGCATTCCTCACAAATCACGTCTGTGACCTCATCCTCTATGGTTACTTCCTCCAGTTCCTTCTGTGCAATATCAACCGCCTCTTTCAGATCCGGATAGAAATTTTCAATGACAGTCTTCCATTTAACGGTTCCGTCCTCTACACAGTCCAGAAGCCCCTCCATCGCAGCCGTAAAGTTTACATCAACAATGCTTGGAAATGATTTCTTCATAATACTGTTTACAACCTCTCCCAGCTCTGTCACATATAACTGCTTCTGCTCCTTCGCCACATAATGACGATTGATGATCGTCGAAATCGTCGGCGCATAGGTACTGGGACGTCCAATTCCCAGTTCCTCCAGCGTCTTAACAAGGGAAGCCTCGGTAAAATGTGCCGGTGGCTGTGTAAAATGCTGCTTCTTTTCCAGATTTTCAGCCTTCATTGCAGCACCCTTTGTAATATTTTTCGAAAGGGTTTTCTTTTCGACTTTATCTTCCTCCGTCTGATATACATTCAGATATCCCTGAAAAGCGACCTTAGAGGAAGCCGCTGTGAAACGATATTTATCAGTATCGATCTTAACAGAAGTAGTTTCATATTTTGCAGCTGCCATCTGGCTTGCCATAAAACGCTTCCAGATCAACTGATATAAACGGAACTGGTCTCTGTTCAGGGATTCCTTTACCTGTGCCGGTGTCAGATCAATATAAGACGGACGGATTGCCTCGTGGGCGTCCTGGATCTTTTTGCCGGACTTTTTCTCAGCTACACCCTCTGCCAGATATTCCTGTCCGTAATTTTCTGTAATGTAGTCCTTTGCAGCAGCCTTTGCCTCCTCGCTGATACGGGTGGAATCCGTACGAAGATATGTGATCAGACCTATGCTGCCTCTGCCCTTTACCGTCACACCTTCATAAAGCCCCTGCGCCAGACGCATGGTCTTCTGTGTGGAAAAATTCAATGTTTTTGCAGCCTCCTGCTGCAGAGTACTTGTCGTAAATGGCTGTGGAGCCTTCTTGGTTCTCTGGGATTTTTTGACATCCTCCACATGAAAATCAGCTTTTTTCAGAGAAGCAACGATCTCATCCATCTCTTTCTCTGACTCAATTGTCATTTTCTTGGAATGAGTACCGTAAAATTCCGCATTCAACGGCTTTTTCTCACCATCCATATAAAAATCTGCATTTAAAGTCCAGTATTCTTTGGAGATAAACTCATTGATCTCCGCATCTCTGTCAGAAATAATACGCAGTGCAACCGACTGTACACGGCCTGCACTTAAACCTCTTTTTACCTTTGCCCACAGCACCGGGCTGATCTTATAACCTACCAGACGATCCAAAACACGTCTCGCCTGCTGTGCATCCACCAGATTCGTGTCGATCGGCCTTGCCTGCTTAATTGCCTGTTTTACTGCATTTTTAGTAATTTCATTAAAGGTGATACGGCTTGTATTTTTGTTTTCCAGCTTTAACGCTGTCATCAAATGCCATGATATCGCCTCTCCCTCGCGGTCCGGGTCAGTTGCGAGATATATTTTATCTGCCTTTTTTACTTCCTTACGAAGTTTGGCAAGTAATTCTCCTTTTCCTCGAATGGTAATATACTTTGGCTCAAAATCATTATCCACATCAATCCCAAGCTGACTTTTTGGCAAATCTCTGACATGTCCATTCGACGCAATTACCTCATAGGAACTTCCAAGAAATTTTTTAATAGTCGTCGCCTTTGATGGTGACTCGACAATCACAAGATTTTTTGCCATTTTCTCCATACCATCCTTTCACACTGCAGTATCCTCTCTTGAAATACTTACAGCACTATTGCATAATACTGGTTTCCCACCTGTCTGACTACCCCTTTGAGTTCCATAGATAGCAACAGATTCACTGTCCGTTGTACCGATAATCCGGATATCCGGACAAGCTCCGATATATGAATCGGCTCTAAACCTAAATAAGAATACACTATTTTTTCAGACGTTTCAAGCATAACCTCACATTTTTTCTTCCGGACCGACGCATCTTCATCCATAAATATCCCTAATCCATCAAGAATATCCCTCGTTTTTGTGACAAGGGCCGCCCCACTTTGGATCAGTTGATTGCTCCCAATATAACAGGGGTTATAAATGTCTCCCGGCACCACAAACACTTCCTTCCCCTGGTCCAGCCCAAGCTCTGCCGTGATCAGGGAACCGCTTTTCTTTCCCGCCTCGATCACCAGAATTCCATCCGACAATCCACTGATGATCCGGTTCCTCATAGGAAAATTTGCGGGATACGGCGGCATTCCGGGGCAAAACTCTGAAATCACCCCTCCGTTTTCCTGCATCAGCATATAACTTTCGATATGATTCTCAGGATAACACCGGTCAATTCCACAGCCAAGAACACCATATGTTCTGCCTCCCGCCACAGTCAGAACACCATTCTGTGCAGTAACATCAACGCCTCTCGCCAGACCGCTCACCACAGCAATCCCATTTTCCGCCAGCTCTCTTCCAAACTGTCTGGCTGTTTCCAGGCCTGCGTGACTGACATTGCGCGCTCCTACTACAGCGACTGAAGGTATGTCTCCTGCCGGAAGGCTTCCCTTGTAAAATAAGGAATACGGAGGATCCGGTATATGTTTTAATTTGTCCGGATAATCCGGATGCGACAGACTTGTAAAATGAATTTCTTTTTTACAAAGCTCCTCCCAATCTTTCTGAATCTGATCAGTATTCCGGGATGCCATCAGCGTTTCTATGTCTTTTGTGCGCAGCGAAGAAATTTCCTGCAGCTGTTCTCTTTTCAGCCGGAAAATATCCTCCGGAGCTCCAAATCGTTCCAATAACGCTTTAATCTTTCGACATCCAATTCCGGGAATAGAGGAAAGCCAGAATTCATATTGCACTTTCTTCATGACCTTCCCCCCTCCCCCCAGTATCTTCTGTCGATGGAGCGGTAAAAAACAGCCTCGGAAATATGTTCTTTTTCAATCCGGTCACTGTCGGCAAGATCCGCAATAGTTCGTCCAACCTTTAAAATTTTATGATATGCTCTGGCGCTAAATTCCATTTTTTGAAAGATACACTTCAGAAAGTCCGATGCCTCCTGAGACATCCGGCAATACTGTTTTATTTTCTGCGGCGTCAGGTCGGAGTTATGGCAAAATGTTTCCTCCGCATACCTCTTCCATTGAAGTTTTTGTGCTTTTTCTACCCGTTTACGGATCATTGCAGAAGAATCCGGTTCCTGACAGGCGCTATCTTCCTCCAGCTGATGATACTCCAACGGCATTGTTTCCGTACAGATATCAATCCGGTCCAGCAAAGGCCGGCTGATCCTGCCCAGATATCTTCGCACCTGCCCCGGAGTGCAGTTACACTTTTTACGGTCCGGATACCATCCACAACGGCACGGGTTCATGGCAGCCATCAGAAGCGTATGCGCCGGATACCGGCAGCTTCCCCGAAGTCTCGACACATGGACCCATCCATCTTCCAGTGGCTGACGAAGGACCTCCAGAGTATTTCTCTCAAACTCCGGAAGCTCATCCAGAAATAAGACACCGCCTGATGCAAGACTGATCTCTCCCGGTCTGGGGTAAGTGCCTCCTCCGATCAACGCTCTCTGTGTCGCCGTATGATGCGGAGAACGAAACGGACGTTTTGTTACCAGCGGCGTCTCGCCGGACAACAGTCCGGCCACACTGTAGATCTGTGATATTTCCATCTGTTCCTCAAAGGTCATTGCAGGTAAAATGCCACTCATTCTCCCGGCGATCATAGACTTGCCGGATCCCGGCGGACCGATCAACAGCAGGTTATGCATTCCGGCTGCTGCCACCTCCGCAGCTCTTCTCGCCGTTTCCTGTCCCAGAACCTCTTTAAAATCCGGTTCTGTTTGATCCGTTTGCTCTGCCCCGGTACGACCACCGGATGGCCGGTACACCGCTCTGTCTAAATCTCCCTCTAACAGATCCACAGCCTGCCTGAGATTTGTGACACCGATAACCTTCATCTCCCGTACCACAGATGCTTCCT
>ERZ773138.3432-NODE-3432-length-10117-cov-3.216359_pt1 | contig 10117 bp, 7 predicted proteins | sample MGYA00511114_ERZ773138 | MGnify/ENA primary metagenome ERZ773138 (study PRJEB29015, sample SAMEA2737805) | human gut metagenome | biome: human gut; feature: human-associated habitat; material: faeces | place: China | collected 2012 ...
CAAAGGTAAATAAAAATACTAATAGATAAATAAAAAATAATTCATTGACAAAAATAAACCCAATTGGTAATATTTAATTGACACGAAAAATGTTAATTAAAAATAAAATAATATTCGTGTTTTGAAGCGAGGTGTAGAATGCGAGGTATTAAGTGTATTTTTGTAGAAAAAAAGGATGGCTTTAATATTGAAGCTAATAGTTTATTAGAAGATTTTAAAAATAATTTAAGGATAAAAAATCTTCAAGCTGTAAGAGTAGTAAATAAATATATATTAGATGAAATGAATGAAGAAAATTATAAAAAATCTTTATATACAATATTTGCTGAAAAGACAGTAGATAATTTATACGAAGAAAGCTTTCCAATATCGCCTGATGAAATAGTATTTGCTGTAGAATTTTTACCAGGACAATATGATCAAAGAGCTGATTCGGCATCAAAATGTATTGGATTAGTAGGTGCTGAAGAAAATGTTGAAGTAAAAACAGCTAAAGTTATAGTTTTAAAGGGGAAATTAACAAAGGAAGATATAGAAAAAATCAAATCTTATTATATAAATCCTGTAGACTCAAGGGAAGTATCGCTAAGTAATAAAGAGCTTTATTCTAAATTATCAGAACCTAAAGATGTAGAAATACTTTATGATTTTGTTAAAAAAGATAAAAAGGAAATAGAAAAATTTCATAAAGAATTAGGGCTTGCAATGAGTGTAGATGATTTATTGATGATAAGGGACTATTTTAAAAGTGAAGAAAGAATACCAACAATTACAGAAATAAAAGTAATAGATACTTATTGGTCAGATCATTGCAGACATACAACATTTAGTACTTCAATTGAAGATATAAAATTTGAAAAAGGTAAATTAAATAATGCAGTACAAAAATCTTATGAATCGTATTTAAAATCAAGAGATTTTGTTTATGAAAAAAACAATAAAGATGAGACCTTAATGGATATAGCAGTTATTGCCATGAAGGAAATGAGAAAAAGAGGAATGTTAGATGACTTGGATATTTCAGAGGAAATAAATGCTTGTTCAATAAAGGTTAATATAGAAACAAATAATGGTATTGAAGAATATTTAGTAATGTTTAAAAATGAAACACATAATCACCCAACTGAAATTGAACCTTTTGGTGGAGCAGCAACTTGTTTAGGAGGAGCAATAAGAGATCCACTATCGGGGAGAACATATGTATATCAGGCAATGAGAGTTACAGGTGCAGCAGATCCAACAGTACCTGTAGAAGAAACTTTAAAAGGAAAATTACCACAAAGAACAATTACTTTAGGTGCAGCTCATGGTTATAGTTCATATGGAAATCAAATAGGATTAGCAACAGGACAAGTTTCAGAAGTATATCATCCAAATTATGTTGCTAAAAGGATGGAAATTGGAGCAGTTATAGCAGCAGCTCCAAGTAAAAATGTAATAAGAGAAGAACCTAAGGCTGGTGATATAGTAATACTTCTTGGAGGTAGAACAGGAAGAGATGGAGTTGGTGGAGCAACTGGTTCATCAAAAGGGCATACTGAAGAATCAATAAATAAGTGTGGAGCAGAAGTTCAAAAAGGAAATCCTCCAACAGAAAGAAAAATACAAAGATTATTTAGAAATCCTAAAGTTGCTAAAATGATAAAGAGATGTAATGACTTTGGGGCTGGTGGAGTTTCTGTAGCTATTGGAGAATTAACAAGAGGATTAGATATTAATTTAGATAAGGTTCCTAAGAAATATGAGGGGTTAGATGGAACTGAAATTGCAATTTCTGAATCACAAGAAAGAATGGCTGTAGTGGTAGCTAAAGAAGATGTAAAAGGGTTCATAAATTTATCTAAAGAAGAAAATTTAGAAGCAGTTGCTGTTGCAGAAGTTACAAATAATGAATGTTTAAGAATGTATTGGAGAGGAAAGGAAATAGTTAATTTAAAAAGAAGTTTCTTAGATACAAATGGTGCAAAACAAGTAACAAATGTAAAAGTTAAGTTGCCAGGGGAATATCCTTTAGCAGTTGGAGATATAAATGTTAAAGAGGAATGGATAAAAAATTTATCAAAATTAAATGTTGCTTCACAAAAGGGATTAGTTGAGAGGTTTGATTCAACAATAGGTTCTGGAACAGTTCTTATGCCATATGGAGGTAAATATTCAGCAACAGAACAAGAAGCAATGGTTGCTAAGATTCCAGTATTAAATGGTGTAAGTGAAGAAGCAACAATAATGAGTTATGGATTTAATCCAGATTTAGGAGTTTGGAGCCCATATCATATGGCATATTACTCAATAATAGAAGCAGTTACAAAACTTGCAGCTGTAGGTGGAGATTACAGAAAAGTAAGATTAACTCTTCAAGAGTATTTTGAGAAATTAGGAAAGAATCCAGAAAGATGGGGAAAACCATTTGCTGCATTGCTTGGAGCATATCAAGCTCAAGTTGATTTAGGGATACCTGCAATTGGAGGTAAAGATTCTATGTCAGGAAGTTTTGGAAATTTAGATGTGCCTCCAACATTAGTAGCATTTGCTGTTGGAATTGAAAAAGCAAAAAATATAATTAGTGCAGAGTTTAAAAAAGTAGGATCTAAATTAGTATTATTAATGGCTGAAAAAAATGAAGATTTTACTTTAAAAGTAAATCAATATAAAAGAAATTTAGAAAGATTATATGAGCTTATTTTAGAAGGAAAGGTGATATCAGCATCAAGTGTTAAATTTGGGGGAGTTGCAGAAACAATATCTAAAATGGCATTTGGAAATAAAATTGGGGTTGAATTCTTTAATTTAAGTAAAGAGGAGCTTTTTGGACTAAATTATGGAACTTTAGTTTTAGAAGTAAACCAAGAAGTAAATATAAATAAAGAATTTAAAGGATGCGCTTATAAGGCAATAGGCTATACAACTGAAGAAGAAACAATAACTTCTAAAGAGTTTGATTTGAATTTGAAATTAAATATTTTAGAAAATGCTTATGAAAAAAATTTATCAAAGGTATTTAAAATTAAAACTAATGATAAAAATGAAAAAGTAAAAGAAGTTTTATATAAAGAATCAAATAATAAATCACCAGTTATAAAAATTGCTAAACCAAAGGTAGTAATTCCAGTATTTCCAGGTACAAATTGTGAGTATGACTGCGAAAGGGAATTTAAGAAAGCTAATGCAGAAACAAAAACATTAGTATTTAGAAATTATTCTAAGGAAGCATTTGTAGAATCAATTGAAAACTTAGAAAAGCAAATTAGAGAAAGTCAAATAATAATGTTACCTGGAGGATTTTCAGCTGGAGATGAACCTGATGGTTCAGGTAAATTTATAGCAACTGTATTTAGAAATGAAAAAATTAAAGATGCAGTTATGGATTTATTAAAAAATAGAGATGGATTAATATTAGGAATTTGTAATGGCTTCCAAGCATTAATCAAATTAGGATTAGTACCTTATGGTGAAATAATTGATATTGAAGAGGAAATGGCAACATTAACTTATAACGAAATTAATAGACATATGAGTTCAATAATTCAAACTAAGGTTGTTTCTAAGAAATCACCTTGGTTTAACAAAGTCAATTTAGGGGATATTCATAATGTAGCAATTTCTCATGGAGAAGGAAGATTTGTTGCACCAGAAAAGTTAATAAAAGAATTAATAAAAAATGGACAAGTAGCAACTCAATATGTTGATAATAAAGGAAATATATCATTAAATATGCCATTTAATCCAAATGGATCAATGCTTGGAATAGAAGGAATAACAAGTCCAGATGGAAGAGTTCTTGGTAAAATGGGTCATTCTGAAAGAATTGGAGATAATTTATACAAAAATATACCAGGAAACTTTAATCAAAAGATTTTTGAATCAGGAGTGGAATACTTTAGGTAGTTAGTAGTTTGGAGTTTGAAGTTAGGAGTTAAGGAAAAAATTCAGCTTGGGCTGAATTTTAGAAAAGAGAATATATTTTCAAGAAATTCCCTGAGGAATTTCATCATAAACTACAAACTACTCACTACAAACTACTCGCTAGTTAAAGATGGCAAGTGACAAGTTAAGGATGAAACTCCTTAGGAGTTTCTGAGAATATATTTTTAAGAAATGCCCTAAGGAATTTCATACATAACTATTAACTACAAACTAAAATAGGGGGTTTTTATGAAAGTAGCAATATTTTTTGGATCTAAATCTGATACTGAAATAATGAGAGGGGCAGCTAAGTGTTTAAAGGAATTTGGAGTTGAATATAAAGCATTTATATTATCGGCTCATAGGGTTCCAGAAAAATTAGAAGAGGTTTTAAAAGAAATTGAAATACAGGGATGTAAGGTTATAATAGCAGGAGCTGGGCTTGCAGCACACTTACCAGGTGTAATAGCTTCTAAAACAATAATACCTGTGATAGGAGTTCCTTGTAAGGGAGCTATTGAAGGGTTAGATGCATTATTTTCAATTGTACAAATGCCAAAGACAATTCCAGTTGCAACAGTTGGTATAAATAATTCTTATAATGCAGGAATGTTAGCTGTTCAAATGTTATCAATTGGAGATGAAAGTTTAAAAGATAAATTAATTAAATATAGAAAAGAAATGAAGAGAAAATTTATAGATGAAAATGGTGAAGGAGTAGATTTGTAATGGGTAAATTAGAAAAATTGTATGAAGGTAAAGCAAAAAAAATATATGCTACAGAAAATCAAGAAGAAGTAATAATTTATTATAAGGATGATGCTACAGCATTTAATGGAGAAAAGAAGGAACAAATTGAAAATAAGGGTATTTTAAACAATGCAATAACTTCAATGATATATGGAATGTTAAATAAAGAAGGTATTCCAACTCATTTTATTGAAAAATTAAATGATAGAGAGCAATTATGTAAAAAGATTGAAATGATACCATTAGAAGTTATAGTTAGAAATGTTGCAGCTGGCTCAATGGCAAAAAGATTAGGGTTAGAAGAAGGCAGTGAATTAAAAGTAACTGTATTTGAATTATCATATAAAAATGATGCATTAGGAGATCCACTAATAAATGATTATCATGCAGTTGCTATAGGTATAACAACTTTTGAGGAATTAGCAAAAATTTATTCTTTAACATCAAAAATTAATGAATTTTTAAAGGAAATGTTTTTAAAATCTAATATAAAATTAATAGATTTTAAATTAGAATTTGGAAGATGTAATGGAGAAATTGTATTAGCAGATGAAATTTCACCAGATACATGTAGATTATGGGATGCAACAACTGGAGAAAAGTTAGATAAAGATAGATTTAGAAGAAATCTTGGAAATGTTAAAGAAGCATATGTTGAAATATTAAAAAGAATAAGTTAGGCAAGGGAAGCAAATGGCAAGTTCAAGTGATAAGTGACAAGTGGCAAATTACAAGTTAGGGATGAAATTCCTTAGGGAATTTCTTAGATTATATTTTTCCAAAATTCAGCTTAAGCTGAATTTTTACCTAAACTTGAAACTTATGACTTGTCACTTGAAACTAGTTAAAAGTGATTAATCGGGGGGATTAAAGGTATGAATCCAAAGTTAGATAATATAACAATTGATCTAAGTAATGATAAATTTAAAGAAGAATGTGGAGTCTTTGGGATTTATTCTAATAAGTCATTAGATTTAGCTTCGGTAATATATTATGGATTATATGCACTTCAACATAGAGGTCAAGAAAGTGCTGGTATAGCAGTTGCTAATGGAGAAGATATAAATATTAAAAAAGGTATGGGGCTTATAACAGAAGCTTTTTCTCAAGAAGATATAAATAGTTTAAAGGGTTTTGCTGGAATTGGACATGTTAGGTATTCAACAAGTGGTGATACTAGAATAGAAAATGCACAACCATTATTAAGTCAAACAAAGTTAGGGCCAATAGCTATGGCACACAATGGAACTTTAGTTAATGCAGATGTTATTAAAGAGTTATTAGAAGATGGAGGGCATATATTTCATACATCAATTGACTCAGAAGTAATTGCTAATTTAATTGCAAGAGGTGCTAAAAAAGGTGTTGAAAGAGCGGTATTAGATGCCATTCAAGCTGTTAGAGGTTCATTTGCAATGGTTATATTAACTAAAGATAAGCTTATTGGTGTAAGAGATCCTCATGGAATAAGACCTCTTTGTTTAGGTAAAATTGAAGAAGGTTATATATTAGCATCTGAAAGTTGTGCTTTGGATGCTATAGGTGCTGAATTAATTAGGGATGTTGAGCCAGGTGAAATAGTTGTAATTGATGAATGTGGAATAAATTCATATAGATATTCTGAAAATACACAATGTCAAACTTGTGCATTTGAGTACATTTACTTTGCAAGACCAGATTCTATTATAGATGGATTAGATGTTCATGAATCAAGAGTTAGAGCAGGAGAACAATTATATAGAGAAAATCCAATTGAAGCAGATATAGTTATTGCAGTTCCAGATTCAGGAACGCCAGCAGCTATAGGATATGCTAAAGCTTCAGGAATCCCTTATGATACTGGATTTGTAAAGAATAGGTATGTAGGAAGAACTTTCATAACTCCTTCTCAGGAAGTTAGAGAAAGAGCTGTAGCTGTTAAATTAAATCCTTTAAAAGTAAATATTAAAGATAAGAAAGTTGTGCTTATAGATGATTCAATAGTAAGAGGGACAACATCAAAACATTTAGTTGAATCTTTAAGAAGAGCAGGAGCAAAGGAAGTTCACTTTTTAGTTGCATCACCAGTAGTTCAATATCCATGTTATTTTGGAATTGATACTCCTTATAGAAAAGAACTTATAGGTGCTAATCATTCATTAGAAGAAATAAGAGAAATAATTGGTTGTGATTCTTTAGGATATTTAAGTATGGAAGGTATGTATAAGTGCTTTAATACAAATCAAGGGTATTGTGTAGGATGCTTTAATGGAATATATCCTGTTGCAACACCAATAGAAGGTGAAAGGTAGGGAATTTAAATGATAACTTATAAAGATTCTGGAGTTAATATAGAAGAGGGATATAAATCAGTAAAGCTAATAAAAGAATATGCACAAAAAACAATTAGTAAATATGTTTTAAATGGTCTTGGAAGTTTTGCTGGAATGGTTGAATTACCAAAGGGATATAAAAATCCAGTTTTAGTTTCAGGTACAGATGGTGTAGGAACTAAGCTTGAATTAGCATTTAAAAGTAATAAGTACGATACAGTTGGAATTGATTGTGTAGCTATGTGTGTAAATGATATTTTGTGTCATGGAGCAAAGCCATTATTTTTCTTGGATTATATAGCTTGTGGAAAACTAGAAGCAGAAGTAGCAGCAGAATTAGTTAAGGGTATTTCACATGGATGTATTATGTCAGATTGTGCTTTAGTTGGTGGAGAAACTGCTGAAATGCCAGGTTTTTATAAAGAAGGAGAATATGATATTGCAGGGTTTGCAGTAGGTATTGTTGATAAAGATAAAATAATAAATGGAAAAAATATAAAGCCAGGAGACAAGTTAATTGGTATTGCTTCTTCAGGAATACATTCAAATGGATTTTCTTTAGTTAGAAAGTTATATACAAATTTAAATGAAGAATTTAATGGAAAAGAGATTTGGAAAACATTAATTACTCCAACAAAGATATATGTTAAGCCAATATTAAGATTAATTGAAAAGTATGATATTAAAGGTATGTCTCATATAACAGGTGGAGGATTTATTGAAAATATTCCAAGAATGTTTAATGGTTTAAAATTAACAGCAGAAATAAAGAAAGATAGTTATCCATTACCAGCAATATTTGAAGATATGATAGAAAAAGGGGTAAATAGAAATCATATGTATAACACATTTAATATGGGAATTGGATTTGTATTATGTGTTGATGAAAAAGATGTGGATGCTGTTATAAAAGAGCTTTATGAATTAGGGGAGAAGGCTTATGAAATTGGGGTTGTAACAGCTGGAGGTGAAGGAGTTTGCTTAAAGTAGCAGTACTTGTATCTGGTAGCGGGTCAAACTTGCAATCAATTTTAGATTATGGACAAGCTTCCTTTAAAGTGGAAATGGTTATTGGAAGTAAAGAAGGAATATATGCACTAGAAAGAGCTAAAAACAAGAACATTCCAACATATGTTGTTTCTAAAGAGGAATATGGCAGTGAAATTTCAAATAAGATATTAGAATTAACCAAGAATAGAGTTGATTTAATAGTTTTAGCAGGATATCTTTCCATATTAGATGGTGATATATTAAAAGAATTTAAAGATAAAATAATAAACATTCATCCTTCACTTATACCAAGTTTTTGTGGAGATAAAATGTATGGAATACATATTCATAATGCAGTAAAAGCTTGTGGGGTTAGATTTACTGGATGTACAGTTCATTTTGTTAATGAAAAAGTAGATGGTGGGGCAATAATTCTTCAAGAAGTAGTTCCAGTATATTTTGATGATACTGCAGAAGATATACAAAAGAGGGTATTAGTAGAAGAGCATAAATTATTACCTAAAGCTATTGATTTAATAAGTAAAGATAAAATTGAGATTATAGACGGCAGAGTAAATATTTTAAAATAGGGGGATTTTTACATGATTAAAAGAGCATTAATTAGTGTATTTGATAAAAATGGAATTTTAGATTTTTCAAAATTTTTAATAGAAAATGGAGTTGAGATTATTTCAACTGGAGGCACGTATAAACACTTAAGGGAAAATGGTGTTACTGTAACAGAAATTAATGAAGTTACAAATTTCCCAGAAATGCTAGATGGAAGAGTTAAAACTCTTCATCCAATTATTCATGCAGGAATACTTGCTATAAGAAATAATGAAGAACATATAAAAACTATAAAAGAAAAAAAATTAACAAATGAATGACAAAATAACAAACAAAAAGGACATAATTCTTTCTTTAAATGAAGGTGAAAATTGATAAAATATTCTTATAGAAAACACAGAGATATATACAAATATCACAATCAAGGAGGAAAGAAATAAGATGAAAAAATTTACAGTGTGTTTACTGATCGGTGCAATGGCTGCAAGTATGCTTACCGGCTGTGGAAGCAATGGTGGAAGTTCTGATTCTTCAGACTCAAAAGCAGACAGCAGTTCAGAAACAATGACTATTATGATGAACGGTTCTGATTCAGATGCATTTATGGAAGGATACCGTAAGATCGTTGATGGATTTAATGAGTCCAACGAGTATGGAGTAAAGGTAGAAATTCAGAACGTAACCAACTCTGACTATAAGACAAAACTGACAACAATGATGGCTTCTGACTCTGAAACAGATATTATCTTTACATGGGAACTTGGATATCTTGAAAACTTTGTAAATGGTGATAAAATCGTCAGCCTTCAGAAATATCTGGATGAAGACGAGGAGTGGAAGAACAGCTTCAATGGAGGTATCTTAGATCCTTTAACATATGATGGTGAAGTATATGCGATTCCGACTCAGCAGAGTACAGCTATCATGTATTATAACAAAGCAATTTTTGATAAATATGGTCTTGAAGTTCCGACTACATATGATGAGTATGTGCAGATATGCGACACATTAAAAGAAAATGGAGTTACACCTGTTGCATTAGCTTCTACAGCGGATGATGCATGGCTTGTATCTCAGTATATCCAGCAGCTGAGTGATGGAATTAAAGGCGAGGATTTATTCAACTCTATAAAAGGCGGCACAGGAAAATGGAACGATGAAGGTATGGTTGAAGCTGGTAAACTGTTCCAGGAAGAAGTTAATAAAGGATATTTCGAAGATGGATTTACCGGAGTATCAAGAGAAGAGGCACAGTTACAATTTGCAAATGGACAGACAGCGATGTACTTCAACGGATGTTGGGAAATCTCCAATCTGGATAAGAAAGAGAATGCTGCAGAAGCAGAAAATATTAGTTGCTTCTTAATGCCGGCAGTAAATGAAGAATATGCAGGTGTAGAAGTTGGCTCTGTTGATACTTCTTATGCGATTACTAAGAACTGCAAGAATGTAGATGCTGCAGTAGCGCTGTTAAAATATATGACAAACGAAGAATCAACTTCTTTATTACTTTATGATTATGGACGTACCCCAAGTACAAACTTTGATATCGACAATTCAAAATTAACACCGCTGTGTGCAGATTTCATAAA
>ERZ773138.3439-NODE-3439-length-10105-cov-2.674527_pt1 | contig 10105 bp, 4 predicted proteins | sample MGYA00511114_ERZ773138 | MGnify/ENA primary metagenome ERZ773138 (study PRJEB29015, sample SAMEA2737805) | human gut metagenome | biome: human gut; feature: human-associated habitat; material: faeces | place: China | collected 2012 ...
CCAAACATAGATAATGTCAAGATTTCTTTATCTCTTATTATATTAGTCTTGGATTTTTTCAACAGCTATGTTTTTATATCTCTTCATACCTGTTCCTGCTGGTATTAACTTACCTATTATAACATTTTCTTTAAGACCTATTAAGTGATCTTCTTTTCCTTTTATAGCAGCTTCTGTTAATACTCTAGTTGTTTCTTGGAATGAAGCAGCTGATAAGAATGATTCTGTAGCAAGAGATGCCTTAGTTATACCAAGTAAAACTCTCTTAGCAACAGCAGGTTTTAATCCCTGAGCTATAGCTTCTTCATTACACTTATCAAATGTTAATACATCTTCATATCCACCTGGGATTAATTCTGTATCACCTGGATCCTCAACTTTAACTTTCGAAAGCATTTGTCTTACTATAACTTCTATATGCTTATCGTTAACGTCAACCCCTTGCATTCTATAAACTCTTTGAACTTCTTTAACGATATAGTCTTGAACTCCACCTATACCTTTAACTCTTACTATGTCATGTGGGTTTATAGAACCTTGAGTTAATGGGTCCCCAGCTTCAACCATTTGTCCATGCTTAACTCTTATTCTTGATCCATAAGGTATAGCATAAACTTCTGTTTCACCATTTTCAGGAACTATACTTATTTCTTTTCTCTTACCAGTTTCGTCTATTTCAACTCTACCAGTTATTTCTGTTATGACAGCTAAACCTTTAGGTTTTCTTGCTTCAAATAATTCTTCAACCCTTGGAAGACCTTGAGTTATATCTCCTCCGGCAACCCCACCTGTATGGAATGTACGCATTGTAAGCTGAGTACCTGGTTCACCGATTGATTGAGCAGCTATTATACCAACAGCTTCCCCTATATTAACTTCTTTACCTGTAGCAAGGTTTCTACCATAACACTTAGAACAAACCCCATGGTTTGTCTTACAGTTAAGAACTGTTCTTATTTGTACAGTTTCTATTCCTGCAGCTATTATTTTTTCACCTTCATCTTCTTTTATCATAGAATCAGCTTCTACTATAACTTCTCCTGTAGTTGGATTTACTATAGGGTCTATAGTATATCTTCCCACTATTCTATCATATAATACTTCTATTACTTCATTTCCATCTTTTATAGCAAATGTTTCTGTAGTTTCTGTTGTACCACAGTCAACTTCTCTTACTATAACATCTTGGCTGACATCAACAAGTCTTCTTGTTAAGTAACCTGAATCGGCTGTACGTAGCGCTGTATCGGCTAACCCTTTTCTGGCACCGTGTGAAGATGTGAAGTATTCCATTACTGATAAACCTTCACGGAAGTTAGATTTAACTGGAACCTCAACTGTTTTACCAGATGCATTGGCCATCAGACCACGCATACCAGCTAACTGTCTTATCTGGTTCTTAGAACCTCTGGCTCCTGAGTGTGCCATTATATATATATTATTAAGTCTGTCTAATCCTGCCATCAGAGCATCTGTAACTTTTTCAGTTGTTTCTGTCCAAGTTTCTATAACTCTTTCATATCTTTCTTCGTCAGATATTAGACCTCTTCTGTATGCTTTTTCATATTTATCAACTTTTTCTTCTGCTGCTGTTATATAACCTTTTTTAGCTTCTGGTATTTTCATATCAGCAACTGCAACTGTTATACCACCTCTAGTTGAGTATTTAAATCCTAGAGATTTTATATGGTCAAGTAATACAGCAGTTTCTGTATTTCCATGCTTTCTAAAGCACTTATCTATTATTTTACCTAAAGCTTTTTTGTCAACTAAGAAGTCTATTTCTAATCCAAATGGATCTACACTTCTGTCTACAAACCCTAAGTCTTGAGGTATATTTTCATTGAATATGAATCTACCTACTGTACTTTCAACTATAGAGCTTCTTCCATCTTCAAGTACTACTCTCATTTTTACTAAAGAGTGTAATTGAACAGTTTGGTTTTGATAAGCAAGTAACATTTCATTAAAGTCTTTGAATACTGTTCCTGTTCCTTTTTCTCCACCTTGAGCTTCTATAGTTAAGTAGTAACATCCTAAAACCATATCCTGAGAAGGAGTAGTTATTGGAGTACCATCTTTAGGTGCAAGTATGTTGTTTACAGATAACATTAAGAATCTTGCTTCTGCTTGTGCTTCTACTGATAAAGGTACGTGTACCGCCATTTGGTCACCATCGAAGTCGGCATTGTATGCTGTACATACAAGTGGGTGTAGCTTTATAGCTTTACCTTCAACTAAAACTGGTTCAAATGCTTGTATACCTAATCTATGAAGAGTAGGGGCACGGTTAAGAAGAACTGGATGACTCTTTATAACATCTTCTAAAACATCCCATACTTCTGGTTTTACTTTTTCTACTATAGATTTAGCACTCTTTATATTGTGTGCAAAACCTTCTTTAACTAATTTATCCATAACAAATGGCTTGAATAATTCAAGAGCCATTTTCTTAGGAAGACCACATTGATAGAATTTAAGTTCTGGTCCAACAACTATAACTGAACGTCCCGAGTAGTCAACACGCTTACCAAGTAAGTTTTGACGGAAACGACCTTGCTTACCTTTTAGCATATCTGATAAAGACTTAAGTGGTCTATTACCAGGTCCTGTTACAGGTCTACCTCTTCTACCATTGTCTATTAAAGCATCTACTGCTTCTTGAAGCATTCTCTTTTCATTTCTTACTATGATATCAGGAGCTCCAAGTTCTAGTAATCTCTTTAATCTGTTATTTCTATTTATAACTCTTCTATATAAATCATTTAAGTCAGAAGTTGCGAATCTTCCTCCATCAAGTTGAACCATAGGTCTTAAATCTGGAGGTATTACTGGTATAGCATCTAATATCATCCACTCTGGTTTATTTCCAGACTTTTTGAATGCTTCTACCACTTCTAATCTTCTTATTGTTCTAACTCTCTTTTGACCTGTACTATCTTTTAAGTCAGCTCTTAATTCTTTACTTTCTTTTTCTAGGTCTATATTTTGTAGTAATTGCTTAACAGCTTCAGCACCCATTCCTACAGTGAAAGAATTGTATCCATACTTATCTACTGCAGTTCTGTATTCTTTTTCTGTTAAAAGTTGTTTTTCATTTAATCCAGTTTCTCCTGGATCAACTACAACATATGAAGCAAAGTATAATACTTTTTCTAAAGATCTTGGAGACATATCAAGTAAAAGACCCATTCTACTTGGTATACCTTTGAAGTACCAGATATGAGACATAGGAGCTGCTAGCTCTATATGTCCCATTCTTTCTCTTCTTACTTTAGCTTTTGTAACTTCTACTCCACATCTATCACAAACTACACCTTTATATCTTACTCTTCTGTATTTACCACAGTGACATTCCCAGTCTTTTTGAGGTCCAAATATTCTTTCACAGAATAGACCATCTTTTTCTGGTTTTAATGTACGGTAGTTTATTGTTTCAGGTTTTTTTACTTCTCCTCTAGACCATTGTCTTATTTTCTCTGGAGAAGCTAGTGCTATTTTTATCGACTCAAAATTGTTTAATTCAAACAAGGAGTTCTCTCCCTTCTATTTGATATTTGCGTTAATTAAATTTATACATCAAAGTCTTCATCTTCATAGTTTAATTCTTCGAAGTCTGTATCATCTTCAAAATCTAAACTATCTATATCTTCATCGTCATTTTCAATGAATTCATCATCTATTTCTTCTATTATATGATTTTGTTCTACTTCATCCATGTTATCTATAACATCTAATTCGAACTCTCCAGCTGTATCATCAGCATCTAAAGATTCTCTTACTTCTACTTCTTGATCTTCTTCAGTTAATACTTTTACATCTAAGCATAAACTTTGAAGTTCTTTTATAAGAACCTTAAATGATTCTGGTATTCCTGGTTCAGGTATATTTTCACCTTTAACTATAGCTTCGTACGCTCTAACACGTCCTACAACATCATCTGACTTAACAGTAAGTATTTCTTGAAGTATGTGAGCAGCTCCGTATGCTTCTAGAGCCCAAACCTCCATCTCTCCGAATCTTTGTCCACCAAATTGTGCTTTACCACCTAATGGTTGTTGAGTAACTAAAGAGTATGGTCCTGTACTTCTTGCATGTAACTTATCATCAACTAGGTGATGTAGTTTTAACATGTACATGTATCCAACTGTTATTCTATTGTCGAAAGTTTCACCTGTTCTACCATCATATAAAGTTAACTTACCATCTTCTGGATATCCAGCTTGTACTAATGCTTTTCTTATGTCTGATTCTTTAGCACCATCAAATACAGATGTAGCTACATACCATCCTAAAGCTTTAGCAGCAAGTCCTAAGTGAACTTCTAGTACCTGACCGATGTTCATACGAGATGGTATACCTTGTGGGTTAAGAACTATATCAAGTGGAGTTCCATCTTCTGTAAATGGCATGTCTTCTTGTGGTAATATTCTTGAGATAACCCCTTTATTACCGTGACGTCCGGCCATCTTATCTCCAACTTTTATCTTTCTCTTTTGAGCTATATAACATCTAACAAGTTCATTAACTCCTGGAGATAAATCATCTCCATTTTCTCTAGTAAACACTTTTACGTCTACTATTATACCACCTTCACCATGAGGAACTTTAAGTGAAGTATCTCTAACTTCTCTAGCTTTTTCTCCGAATATCGCACGAAGTAATCTTTCTTCAGCAGTAAGTTCAGTTTCTCCTTTAGGAGTTACCTTACCAACTAATATATCTCCTGAATCTACTTCAGCACCTATTCTTATTATACCTCTGTCATCTAAGTTCTTTATAGCACTTTCTCCAACATTAGGTATATCTCTAGTTATTTCCTCTGGTCCAAGCTTAGTATCTCTTGCTTCACATTCATATTCTTCAACGTGAATTGATGTGAACACATCATTTTTAACAAGTTCTTCACTGATAAGAACAGCGTCCTCGTAGTTATAACCTTCCCAAGTCATAAATCCGATAAGAATATTCTTACCAAGTGCAAGTTCACCGTTATCCATAGCAGGACCGTCGGCGATTATGTCGTTTCTCTTAACTCTTTCGCCCTCTTTAACGATAGGTCTGTAGTTGATACAACAGCTTTGGTTTGAACGTGCAAACTTAATAAGTTTGTGTGTATGTCTGATACCGCTGTCACCCTTAATTACGATTTGGTCTGCGGCAACTTTTTCAACTACACCGTCTTCTTTTGTAAGTACGGCACTACCGGAGTCTTTAGCTATCTTATGTTCGATACCTGTACCGACGATAGGAGAATCCGTTGTCAAAAGAGGCACTGCCTGACACTGCATGTTAGAACCCATAAGTGCTCTGTTAGCGTCATCGTTTTCAAGGAATGGGATACAAGCCGTAACAACCGATACAAGCTGTCTCGGTGAAATATCCATATAGTCAATTCTTGAACCCGGTACTTCCAAGATTTCATCTCTGTAACGGGCAGAAACCTTTTTATCTATAAAACGTCCTTCCTCATCAAGAGGTTCGTTCGCCTGTGCGATTACAAATTCATCTTCGGTATCGGCTGTCATATAAACGATTTCATCTGTTACACGACCTGTTTCCTTATCAACTTTTCTGTAAGGTGCCTCAATAAATCCGTATTGATTAATCTTTGCGAATGTTGCAAGTGATGTAATCAAACCGATGTTAGGACCTTCAGGAGTTTCGATAGGACACATTCTGCCGTAGTGAGAATAGTGAATATCACGAACTTCAAATCCGGCTCTTTCTCTTGAAAGACCACCCGGACCAAGTGCTGAAATTCTTCTCTTATGACGAAGTTCGGCAAGAGGGTTGTTCTGGTCCATAAACTGTGACAACTGTGATGAACCGAAAAATTCGTTTATTGTCGCGATTATCGGTCTTATATTAATTAATGATGTAGGTGTTATAATTTCAAGTTCCTGTGTTGACATTCTTTCTCTTACTGTTCTTTCCATACGAGCAAGACCAATTCTGAATTGGTTTTGAAGAAGTTCACCGACACAACGAACACGTCTGTTTCCAAGGTGGTCGATATCATCCACATTACCTATGCCGTTAGCAAGATTTAGACAATAGTTTACAGACGCAAACATATCGTCGATAATTATATGCTTAGGAGCAAGTTCATCAATTCTTGCCCATAGCTGTTCCTTGATTTCATCTTCTGTTTCGGCATTTTCAAGTATTTCTTCAATAATTGCTTTTCTAACCTTTTTAACAGGAAAATCTTCAACTTCAAAGTCAACATACTCGTCAAGGTAAACCATATTATTAGAGAATACTCTTACCTTTTTACCTTCAACAAGCAATTCAACCTGATTTACACCTGCTCTTTCGATTTGCATAGCCAAATCCGCACTTATTGCATCACCCTCATTAGCGATTATTTCGCCTGTTCTCGGGTCTGCAACAGGTTCTGCAAGTGTTCTGCCTTTAATTCTTGCCGAAATAGCAAGCTTTTTATTAAATTTATATCTTCCGACCTTGGCAAGATCATATCTTCTCGGATCGAAGAACATATTCATTATAAGTGATTCTGCATTTTCTACGTTAAGAGGTTCACCCGGACGAAGTCTTTTATAAATTTCAAGAAGTCCTTCTTCTCTTGATTCCGTAGTATCTTTTTCAAATGTTGCAAGAAGTCTTATATCCTCACCGAATACGTCAAGTATTTCGGCATTTGAACCAAGTCCCATTGCTCTTAAAAGAACTGTTACCGGCAGTTTTCTTGTTCTGTCTATTCTTACCGAGAAAACATCGTTTGAATCTGTTTCATATTCAAGCCATGCACCTCTGTAAGGAATAACTGTTGAACTGTAAAGCGGTTTACCTGTCTTATCACGTTCAAATTCGTAATAAATACCCGGTGAACGTACAAGCTGGCTGACAATTACACGTTCAGCACCGTTAATAACGAATGTTCCCTGCTCTGTCATTAGAGGGAAATCACCCATAAATATTTCCTGTTCCTTAATTTCGCCTGTTTCAGTGTTGATAAGTCTTACGCTTACTCTCAAAGGAGCGGCATACTTTGTATCCCTTTCCTTACATTCTTCAACGCTGTACTTTGAATTGTAATCTAATCTGTAATCAAAAAATTCAAGTACAAGCTTACCGGCGTGATCTGTTATAGGAGAAATATCGTGGAATATTTCCTTCAGACCTTCTTCAAGAAACCACTTATAGGAGTCTTTCTGTACCTCTATAAGATTAGGCATATCCAAAACTTCTTTAATTTTCGAATAGCTTAGACGCACATTTTTTCCTACTTCTACTTCATGCACCATTTTCTTAAATCACCTCATCATCATAATAGTAGTTTAAGTATTTTTCCTTTTATCCTAAATTTCTCTCCAAAAAATTGGGGTTGCATTTTGTATATATTCATGCTATAATACATACAATGATAATGTGAAATTTATTGGATAGTATCCCGATTTTAAGTCTAAGATACAGTTTATTATATTATCACAAATAATACGGTATGTCAAGAGGCATACCGTATTATTTTAGAATTTTTTTCATAAATCTTTGCATTTTGACCCAAACTGATATATAATATATAAATAAGGCTGGCGACAGTTTTTCATCAGCCCAAATAACTTATATGGAGAGATTTTTAGTTATGCTTAAATTTAGTTGTAATATTGATTATATCCCCGTATCGGTGGATTTTATAGAAAATTATATGCCTGAGGCAAACGGTGCTTATGTTAAAGTATACCTGCTTGCACTGTCTCTTGCGGTTTACGGATATGAAATGTCCGCAAGCAGTATTGCAAGTCAGCTTAATTTGCTTGAAAGCGATGTTATAAACGCATTTGATTATTGGAATAAAAAAGGTGCTTTGAAATATGATAAAGACAGCGGAAATATCAGTTTTTCCGCTAAAGAAGAAAATATCAACGTAAGCATTCCAACAAGACAAGCCGAGCCTATTCAAAATACAGAAAGCAGTCCAAGTAAAAAGAGTATAGACCAAGTTTCAAATGCTATGACTCAAAATAAAGAACTTGCCGATTTATGCTTACTTGCACAGGAAATACTCGGTAAAACACTGACAAACAGTGAAATTGAAACACTTTATTATTTTTATGATGAACTTCAACTTTCACCGGAAGTTATAACAATATTGCTTGAATATTGTGTTTCAAACGGTAAAAAAAATATGAACTATATCGAAAAAGTAGCTATATCGTGGAATAAAAACGGTATATTTACTATAGACGCTGCCGATAAATTCATAACCGCAGAAAAAGAGAAAAACGGCTATTCTTATAAAATCAGAAAGCTTTTCGGTATTGAAAACAGAAACCTTTCAAAAACAGAAGAAACTTATCTTAAAACGTGGCACGATAAATTTTTGATGAATGAAGATATGGTTGAGCTTGCATATGAGTATTGCATTATGCAGACAACAAAACTCTCATTTCCGTATATCAACTCAATTTTAAAACGTTGGCACGAGCTTAATATTCATAATGTTGCCGACGCAAAAAAAGACCACGAAGATTTTAAAACAAAAAATAAATCTCAAAAAGATTTGAGCGTTTATGATGATAATAATATTAATTATGATGAACTTGAAGAAATAATGCGTGATAAGATGTAAAGGAGATTGAAATTCAATCTCCTTTTTTAATGTTTTTGTATTGACAAACTCTTTTTTGTATAATATAATAATATAGTTACTAAAACACAGATGAAATATGTATGTAACGCATTTTATACAGTATTGTAATAATGCTGACGTAGCTCAGTAGGCAGAGCACTTCATTGGTAATGAAGAGGTCGGCGGTTCGACTCCGCTCGTTAGCTCCAAGGAATTGTCCCCGAATTTGGCTATATAGCTTTGTTTGGGGGATTTTTGTTTTCAATATTATTTCAAATTTGTATTATTGTTGACTGTAAGATTAATCATATGTTATAATTTTTAGTGGATTAGCAATTTAATCCCTTGTAGTATTAGAGTGACCGGGCGGTTGTTCTGACTTACGGGAAAGGAACAAATATAATGAGTGAATTTACATTTGCCTTAGTAATTGTATTTTTGCTTGTGTATATGATAAAAAAATAAAGCCGCCCATTCTGATACAATAGGCGACTTTGGTAGATTAATTTCATCTACATAAAAAACCATAAAATTTAGCAGAACAACCGTTAAGTCACTCTTTTATCTACTTGTATTTTATCAAAAATATTAATCAATGTCAATATTATTTTATTTCAAATTACCTTTTTTCTATATATTCTATAAATAATTGTTGATTTATATTCAAAATATGATATAATAAAAATACCACATTTTTTCTGTTATATGATATATATAACTTTACATTTTTATAACTTTATTTAGAGTATTCAATTTTAGGAATATTCCTTTTTTGCAGTACATATAATAACAGTTTGTGTTTGTATAAAACGCAGGCTTTATATATTGAGATACTGTTATTTTCGCTGCAAAATTAAAGTTTTTCATATATCAGAAAATGTGTGGTAACAAATTCTAAGCCGCGTTTTTATGCGTGGTATAGAATTTTTAAGAATAAGGGAAATTATTATTATATGTTTGCTGATGGTATAGCAAGCATTCAAGGTGCACAAGAATTATCAGATAAAATAGATGTTGGTGAAGAACTTACAGATGATGATTTAAATTCTATGGGTGTAAAAGCATTGGATGGTTATACATTAGAAGTAAAAACAACAGTACGCGTTTCGTTTTTAGATAAATTGCTTGCTTTTCCACCATTCTATCCAATTAATGAAAAATTTGCTGAAAAACAAGGAAGTAAATATGGTAAAAGTGCTAAAACAATTTTAGGTAATGGAGCTTTTAAGATGATTAATTTGGAACCTGGATCAGTAGCTGAATTTAAAAAAATGAAAACTATTATGATCAAAAACATGTAAAGCTTCAAAAACTTGTGATGAAACTTGTCCAAGAACCTAAAGTAGCTGCACAAGCTTTTGAAGCAGGTGAAACAGATTATGCGCCAATTAATTCTGATTTAGTTGATAAATATAAAAAAGATGACTCTTTTAAACAAGTTTATGATGGCTTTTTATTTTATATCTCAATAAATTTTAAAAATGAAGATCTTGCAAATTTAAATGTAAG
>ERZ773138.3455-NODE-3455-length-10081-cov-25.004488_pt1 | contig 10081 bp, 11 predicted proteins | sample MGYA00511114_ERZ773138 | MGnify/ENA primary metagenome ERZ773138 (study PRJEB29015, sample SAMEA2737805) | human gut metagenome | biome: human gut; feature: human-associated habitat; material: faeces | place: China | collected 2012 ...
GCACTTACTGCATAAAGGTTCGCCGGGTGTTCAACTTATTATTGCAATTCGGGTAATTTCATTTCCTTTAGTCATAAACATAATAATAATGGTATATAATAATGCCATTAAAGCCAATGGTGAAATTTTAGGAATAAAAACCTGTTCATACCATTGTTTCGTTTTTGTCCGAATGAATCCAAATCTTGTCAAAAAACCTGCAGCAAACGGAATTCCTAGATAGATTAACACACTTTCAGCCACATCTGTCATGGATACCGTAATATTCTGTCCTCCCCAAGATATTCCCAGCCATTCCGGAATAATCGTAACAAATAAATAGATATATGCAGCATATAACAGGATCTGGAAAATAGAATTTAGTGCTACCAGCGCTGCACAATATTTATTGTCCCCATCAGCCAGTGTATTCCAGATAATGACCATTGCAATGCATCGCGCCAATCCAATAACAATTAACCCGATAGCAAAACCTGGCATATCTCTTAAAAAGAATACCGCTAAAACAAACATTAAAATAGGCCCATAATCCAATTTTGAAAGAGTGAAAATGCAAATATTTTTTTGTTATTTACTACTTTTCCGATTTCTTCATATTTCACTTTAGCAAGAGGCGGATACATCATAATGATAAGGCCTATAGCAATCGGCCAGGATATCGTGCCTGTACTGAAACTGCTTAACGACTCGGCCAACTGGGGAAATACATATCCCCCAGTTACGCCCAATGCCATAGCAATAAAAATTCACAATGTAAGAAATCGATCCAAAAATGATAACCCATGTTTTTGTATTACCATCACATTCTTCTCCTAACTCAAATGATCTATAATCCTGCTATTATTCCACTGACATGTAGAATATACGCTCCCGTATTTATAGCAATTCCAGCAGCTTTTCACCTTTTACTTCAAATGGTTTCCACGGAATAATTGCATACTGACCATCTGATATGTTGTCGACTTCATGGATCCATTGTAATTCAGCAGTTGCTTTTGCCCTCAAAAAATCACTTTTTGTATCCGCCATCGAATAACTGGCATTAATTACCCACCATCTGACAGCAAGCCCTGCACGCTTTAGATCATCCAATAACCGCTTTGCTTCATAAAACGGTGTGGTTTCCGCAAGTGTTACGATGATAACTTCCGTTTCATTGGAATCTTTCAATCTGGGAAGCAATTCCTTTTCTGCATCCGATACAGCACCACCGGAATTTTCTATCTGCTGATTGTAATTTTGGGTAGATTCCAGTAAAAGGATCGTGTGTCCTGTAGGCGCTGTATCCAGTACAACGATTTCGTCCCGGCTCTTCGCAACAATATCGGCAAAAGCACGGAATACGGCGATTTCCTGTGTACATGGCGACCGAAGATCTTCCTTGACATATTCCAGATCATCCTCCGGCATAGTCTGGCGCGCTTTCGTAAGCACTTCTTCCTGATATTTTTTCAACTCACCTTTTTCATCGATATGGCTGACAGATATGCCTTCTTGCTGCCCTATGACAAGGTTCAAATGATCAGCAGGATCTGTGGTAGCAAGACGTACTTTTCTCCCCTTACGATGTAGGCCAAGAGCGATAGTTGCGGCGATCGTTGTCTTTCCGACTCCGCCTTTCCCCATGGTAAAGATTACTTTTTTGTTTGACGCTTCAATTTCATCTACGACATCCGAAAGCGCGTACGCATCCGGACGCTGCAATGTGGACACAGCAGTGGTATAACCAGAATACGAAAGCAGCTGTCTGACATTATCCAACCCTGTAATATTATACGCGCGCAATGGTACCATCGTGACGGACTGTTTTACCAAATTATGGGGTATCTCCTGCACTGCAGACTGTTGTTTTTTAAATAAAGCGGTCTCTACTGCATCATTCACATCATATGTTTCCAGAAGGCCATTGATCACAAGTACTTGATTGCGAATTTCTAATGCTTTCAATTCATGGGATGCCCGCTGTGCTTCCCGGATCGGTGCCGTTTCCGGTCTGGTGACAAGAATAAGTGTTGTAAGACGGCTGTCCGCTAACGTATGAACCGCTTTTTTATACATTTCTTTTTTATCTTCTAAGCCGGACAGCTGCCCAAGGCATGATGCACCGTGTTTGCTTTCGCTGATAAAACCGCTCCATGCAGACGGGAGCTGGAGCATACGGAGCGTATGTCCGGTCGGTGCCGTATCAAAAATAATGTGATCGAATTTTTCTGCTTTTTCCGCATTAGTCAGAAATTCAGAAAACGCATTAAATGCCGCAATTTCCACCGTACAAGAACCGGATAATTGCTCTTCTACATTTTGAATTGCTGAATCCGGTAATTTGCCGCGATAGGCACCAATCACTGATTCCCTGTATTCTGCAGCAGCAGTCAGCGGATCCAGATTTGCTACGACTAACCCGGGAACTTCTGCAATAGCAACACCAGCATCATTCAGCGACACACCGAATACATCCTGCAGGTTAGAGGCCGGATCCGTACTGACAAGCAGTATCTTTTCCCCTGCATCCGCCAATGCTACCGCTGTAGCACAGGCAATAGAAGTTTTCCCAACACCGCCTTTCCCTGTAAAAAACAAGTATTTCGTTGATGCTGTTTTTGTTGGATCATATAATGATATGTTCATGACCGCATTCCTCCTTAACAGCAACAGTCGTTCGAACCACAGTTACAGGTGGAATTCTGTGTCGTATCCGGCTTTGATTGAACTGCATCAAGATCTAACTGAAGATATTCCGCAAATTCCTTATTGGTAAGATACCCACCTTCCTTAACAATCGCACCGTCCACCATAGTGACCGGAAGTATTTCCGTTCCTTTGACATTCAATGCTGCATTGATGATCGTATTTTGTACAAATGCCTGCGGTTCGGAAGACAAATTATGTCTTATAATATGGATCCCACTTTTTTTCAGATTTTCAACAACTGCTGCCACCCGGATCAATTCGGGATTTACGGAAGGGCCACATACCCCTGTCGAACAACACATTGCCGGATCAAAAATTTCAATTTTCTTCATTATCATTCACTCCTTTAACCTAATCACAACACGTATCTTTTTTCTGATGCAGCCAGATATGCAGATTGTTCATATCTTTTTGATATAATTCTATCGTCCGTAAACTGTCATACACCAAACTATCAAGGAATTTTGGTTTGTTATCATTCCGCATCGAATAATATGCCCATTGTGCCTGCTTGCGATCTTTGACCAACCCGGCATTTTTGAGGTAGATAAGATGCCGGGATGCTTTTGCCTGTGTAATTTGCAATATCTCCATCACATCACAAACACATAATTCCCTCTCATACAACAGATTCAAAATTCGCAGACGAGTTTCATCTGATAGTGCTTTGAATACATCTACCAATGTTTCCATGTACTCCTTCTCCTTTCTATATCATAATCATATAATCGTGTAATCAATTATATGATTATGATACACTACTCGACATAAATTTGCAAGTAATTGTTTGAAATTTTTACATTGCGGCAAAACAATAACCGGTTAAGATAATATGATTTCATCTTAACCGGTTATTGGTGGTTCTATAACACGAACATTCTATTTATTCCACATCCAACCTACTCACTCACTGGGGATTTTTTTCAAAACATCCAACTCATACACTCGTGAACCCCTTATCCAACTCACCGTCTAAACTATCAAAAAATAACTTTCGTCGATATGTTCCCATGGGGTGATGAAAATTCGATTTTAGGTTTCTCATTTTTAATCTCAAAATCGTGAAAGCAGCTTATTTACTACACTTCCCAGCGTTTTTATTTCTCTGTCCTAGACATCAAACATACGCACTCAACGTGAAACGAGATGAGTGAATGAATGTCCTATCACCGATTTTAGTGACTGCTCGTTCATGGGAACATATCCACGATATTTTATCGCTCTGTGGGAATATGTCCACTAATCAGGTTCATAGGTATGTCTTCTGTTTTTAAATACCTGTATCATTTTTTCGCTTTATTCAAACCTACACTTCTTTAGTTCTGTTGTTTTATCTCCAGGATTGACTCCGTATATAATAGTAATATCCATTTCTTTCGTTGCAATGTAAATATCCGGATATAGCTCTTTAGTTTTCAAAAGATTTTTACTTGTCCTATGATATTTATCTTTTGGCAAACTGGGATTTTTTGCATGAGCGACCTCCCAATTTGTCACTCCAATTGGATAAATCCCGTCACTATCAGAATCTAATCTATCGTAGCCAATAATGATTTTTCTTCTACTATCCGAAATCTCATATTCTTTTGGAACTTGTATATTCAAATTAGACACAAACTCTTTTATACTGAATTTACCTTTTCCAGATTCAATACCAAAGTACATGATGAATTCACTATATTTTTCATTACCTTCTATGGTGAATAGATACCCTTTGTTCAAAGGAATTGATAATGTTTCTCCAGTACCGCGCTTGATAAACAATAGGTTCCATTGTTCTATATCCCTTGTATCAAAAATCACATCTGAAGTCACTTTATTATAACTATGTTCGAATGTACCGATTTGTATATTTAATTTACACATGGACTTATAAAACTTTGATAGTTTCTCTATCTTACCACTATATGAGAACCCCATTGAAGCACCTCCTGTTAGAATATTAAAGGGCTTTCCTGATAAATGTTTATTAACAGGAAAACCCTAATGCTGTAATCACTATTTGTCTTTTGGTGGGCAAGGGTCATTTCCATGGCTATCAGAGCGCTGAATTTTTCCATCGAGTCCGTGAACAATGAACTCCGTGCCTTGATTTTTGCTAATTTCTCTACCGATTTTTTCTGCTTCTACCTTCGTATCTACGTGAGCACTAGCTCTCTGACCTCCGCCACGCTTTACATCCCATCCACCATTTGGATTATGAACTACATGATGTGTATCTCTTGCCATATGAGCACCTCCGCTTATATTTGTTGAAACATAGTCTGAGTATATTCTTTGATATCATTAGGATTAATCATGCTATATTTTTCCTTAACGCTATCAAAATAACTTCCAATATCTTCTTTCGCTATTACTCTATCAGATGGGTCTGTCCCTAGAAGCTCCCCTCTCGTTGACAACCACGGTGTTTCCGAATGTGTGAATTTTTCCAACACTTTTCCACTATAACAGCAGATATTTTTAGCTACACTTTCAAAAATTGCTTTTTCCGATGATGACAAAACTGTATCATCAATTTCATAATTGCAATCAATAGGGTCGAACTTATAATCTCGATATCTAAAATAAATATCCCGATAAACAGGTCCATGCACCCAAGCCTGACAATCTTCCGAGAATATAAATGTTTTGTAAAATGCATAATAAAATCCCTGAACATAGTACAGTGCTTTCTGGAGTGCTAATGGTGTAATATCTTCACACCGATTTAATAAAAATTCAATTGCTAAATCAATTTTAGATTTTTCATTCATCTCATTACCCAGAAGTGCAGTAACTGCTTTTTTACTTTTCTTATAGGATGCTTCCGTCTTTAGATTTCCTTTGTTTTCCTCTAGAATTTGTTCATAATATTTAGGTTCATCGTAAATTCTTTGGAGTATTTCAGAATACTGTTTAGTTGGAACATCACCATCACAATAACGTGAAAATGTTTGTTCCCCCCATCCAAGCAGCAATGACAAAGGTCGTTTCCCCATTGCATACTTTTCTGATATTTTCAAAATCGTATCTAAAGAAACAATTCCATGTTTTTCCCTATACTTATCATATAATTCTTTCAAGTTATAATCATTTATCTCTTCCACATAGATTTCAGAGTTGCAGTCAATACAATGTGCAACTTTTCCTAAATAAGTATACGTTTCTCCTTTTATAGTTCCATCCATCTGCTTATTTACGACAGTAAAATCCACATCATTTCTACACTCTTCACAAAATACTTTTTTCTCACTCATAACAACGCCTCCTTTCAAATTTCCACTTATCTAAACAGATAGTCTATCGGCTTGTTTCGTTTATGAAAAGAAATTACTACAGTTTTACTTCCGCTGGGCATATCAATAATATTAAACTTTGTATACACATCAACCATTTCTTCTTCGCCATCAGCATTAAACAATTTTATCTGTGGAACAAAAACGTACAAAACTTCATACTCATATCCTATTTTGGTGTTCTGTAGTGTATGGCAAAAATCTTCGGTTCTAAGTTGCAATAAGATGCTTTTTTGCTTATTACTACGGATATTATATTCATTTATAAAATCTATGTTTTCCTGCCTGTTTTCATTTAATGCTATTGTATACTTATTATTACCAACACAGTTTTTAATTTTCTCCAAAATTACATCTATTTCTTCTTTCGTGTAATTCTGATTGTAGTGTGAATTCATTGCATTACCTCTCTGTAATACAATGATACTTTATTTTATTTCGCTTGTCAATTTTTATGCACTAATTGATGCATTTATTTTTGTAAACTTTTCATGAACACAAAAAACACCCTGCATTTCTGCAAGGTGCTGCCTGTTCTTTATTTATCTCTCCACTTCCACACTTGTGCCAGACTTAAACTCGACCGTGAATTTATCCTCATAAACCGTTATCTTCTCTACCATTCTTCTGACCAATTTCTCATCGTATTCCTCAATCTGCTCTATCTGCCCAGCAAGGAACTGCTGCATTTCTGCAATTCGTTGTTTCATCCCTTCTCGCTCGGCATTGTCCGCCATGACTTTTTGTTTCTTCTCACGCTGGCAGTCAATCTCATCCGCAAGGTCGTCATAGTCCTGCCTTGCATTGGCTCGTTTCAGAAGCTCCTGCTGCAATTCTTCCAGCTTGGCATCGATGCTTTCCATCGAAGTCTCATCATCCAAAGCAAGCACCGTTGCTATATTCTCTTCCAATGCGGCAATCATATCATTCTTACTGCCAAGTACCATGTTGATAGCTTTCACTACCGCCGTCTGTAATTCTTCTTCCTTCACGGTTGGTGCATCACAGCAATCGGGGCCATGCTCCACTCGGTTTACGCATCGCCATACCGTAGAGCGTTTTCCATGATTGTTCCAAGCAACCCTACGGTAAATCTCCCCACATTTCGAGCAGCAGACAATACTAGAAAGTGCATATTTACTGCTGTAGACTCGTTTCTTTCGGTTCGAACCGCTGTGAAGATTGGATCTTCTGAGCATCTCTTCCTGCACCTGCATATAAAGCTCACGGGGGATAATCGGTTCGTGGCTGTTTTCTACATAATACTGGGGAACGATGCCGTTATTCTTCACTCGCTTTTTGGTAAGGACATCCACGGTATAGGTCTTTTGCAGAAGGGCATCCCCAATGTACTTCTCGTTTTTTAGAATTTTCTTCACAGATTCAGGACGCCACTTTGGTTTTCCTGCACCTGTTAAAATGCCATCCGCCATCAAGCCGTCCCCGATTTGCTTTAGGCTTGCACCCTGCAGGTACTCTCGGTAAATTCGTTTGACGGTTTCTGCCTCGGCAGGCTCAATGATAAGGTGTCCATCTTCGTCTTTGGTATATCCCATAAAACGATTATGGTTGACCTGAACTTCTCCCTTCTGAAATCGAAACTGCATCCCCATCTTCACATTTTTGCTTAAGGACTCCGATTCCTGCTGTGCCAAACTGGCCATGATTGTCAGCAGCACCTCGCCCTTGGAATCCATTGTATTGATGTTTTCCTTTTCAAAAAACACTGGAATGTTCTTTTCCTTCAGCTGTCTTATGTATCTAAGGCAGTCCAAGGTATTACGGGCAAATCGGCTGATGGACTTTGTAATAATCATATCGATATGACCTTCCATACACTCGGAAATCATGCGGTTAAACTCCTCACGCTTTTTGGTATTGGTGCCTGAGATACCATCATCTGCGAATATTCCGGCAAATTCCCATTCCTCATTTTTCTGTATAAAATTAGAGTAATGTTCCACCTGTGTATCATAACTGGTAGCCTGCTCATCGCTGTCGGTACTGACACGGCAATACGCTGCGACTCTGAGTTTCGGCTTTACTTCTTTGTTTACGGTATTTCCCACACGCTTTCGTGCCGGGATAACTGTGATACTCTTATTCAAGTATCGTTACCTCACTTTCAATCAAGCTGTAGGCATATTCTGCCTGTTCAAATGGATCTGTAAATTTGCGCTCGACAGTCGATAGGGTAAACCTTGTATCTGCCACTGGCTTTGGTGCGGCCTGCAATTCTCTGACCCTGCCCAAGGAAGATGCCCTCGATATTCTAATTTCTTCCGCCTTGTCAAAACGCTCTCTGTCGATGACGGCAGGATAATATTCATCTCCAAGGTAATGCGTGTTTCGCAGCATTCTGCCTGCACTGCCATGATAAATATCAAGACCCGCATTCTCTGCCGCAGGCTTTAATCCAAGTCCTGCAATGTAGCCATCAAACAGCTTTATGACTACCTCAGCCTGTTTTTCATCAACCTCTGCTTTTCCATTTATAATCTTATATCCGTAGGGTATATGTGCCATTATCCCACCAACCTTTCCTTTAATTTCAGTCCACACTTCAGTTCAAAGACGATTTCTTTTCTGGAAAGCACTGTAATCCCTTCTACATAGGAAAGGAATATCTCATCCGAATATTCCGTCAGCATCTCACTGCCGGATGCAAATTTTATAAGTGTCTCCAAGGCTTCAATCTTTGTCCTGTCACCGCTGACGGAATTTATCATTTGTTTCTTTTCTTCCTGCAAATGCTTTTCTTCCAAAATAAAAGCATTGTTTTCCTTGCTAAAAAGTGCTGGCTCTAATAGTCCGCCTGCCATAAGGCTCGTCAGCACCTGCCTTTTCTCCATATTCTTTTCCAGTTTAGTTTCATATTCCTGTATCTGTAGAAGCCTATCCTTATCATCAAATCCCTGCAGGCTGTGAAGAAGCGGCTTTAATACGCTCTGATGGGCAAATACCAGTTTATTCATCATAGTAAGGAACGCCGTCTTTATGCCATCATCCGTAATGTACTTCATGGAGCAGGAATGCCTGTCCTCGATATGATGGGTGCAGCACCAAGCAATGTAACTTCCGCTCGGCTTATAATGGTTTCTTCTTTTAAAGATTCCGCCGCACTCTCCGCATTTGATTCTGCCTGAGAAGCCATAACGATTCTGATAGCGTTCGGTTCGCTCTCCATTGCCTTTTTCCTTGCCACGCTGATTCAGGACCTCATTTGCCTTGTCAAAAATCTCATGGCTTACAATCGGCTCATGATGATTTTCACACAGATATTGATTTAACTCGCCATCATTGGTGTGGCGGCTAAACTGACTGTCGGTGTAGGTCTTTTGAAAAATAACATCTCCCGTAAACTTCTCATTGCGAATAATCGCATTGATGGCTCCGGGAGTCCATTTTCCGCCTTTCTTGCTTCTCACACCGCTGTCATTCAGTTCCTTTGCAACGGCATGGGTACTTTTCCCGGCAAGCGTATCTTCAAATATCTTTTTGACAACCTCTGCCTGCTCCGGCACAACAATCATTTCTCCCCCGGCATTTTCATAACCATAAGGCGGATAGGAAATAATGTAGGTGCCATTCTGAAAGCGTTTTTGTATTGACCATTTATTGTTTTCAGAAATGGACACCGACTCGCTTTCCGCAAGACTGCTTAATATGGAAAGCATCAATTCACTTTCCATCGTATCCGTGTTAATATTTTCTTTCTCGAAAATCACGGTCACATTTAGCGCCATCAGCTTTCTTACCAGTTCCAAACAGTCTGTTGTATTTCTGCTGAATCGGCTGATGGACTTTGTAATGACCAAGTCCACAAGACCTTTTTCGCAGGAATCAATCAGGGAATTCAGACCGTCACGACACTCCTTTTTGGTGCCAGTAATACCTTCATCAAAAAATACCCCTGCGTACTCCCACTCGCTATTGGATTTGATATAATCCTCATAATGTGCTTTCTGCGTATCAAGGCTGATAAGCTGTTCATCGCTTGCCGTGGACACTCTGCAATAGGCAGCAACACGGGTTTTCGTCTTAACCGATAAGGCATTATTTTCTTCAATTTTTGTTATCCTTTTCATCAACTCACCTCACTTTCGGTATGG
>ERZ773138.3458-NODE-3458-length-10069-cov-5.356201_pt1 | contig 10069 bp, 10 predicted proteins | sample MGYA00511114_ERZ773138 | MGnify/ENA primary metagenome ERZ773138 (study PRJEB29015, sample SAMEA2737805) | human gut metagenome | biome: human gut; feature: human-associated habitat; material: faeces | place: China | collected 2012 ...
AATCGTTTTTGTATATGTCCGTTGTTTTGTTGTTTTAATATTTTTCGATAATGCTGCAAAATCTCTTTTTCCGGCATTCGTTCCGCAAAATATACCGTATGCCCCATCTGTTCTAGCACTTGACGCAACGCATCTGCTTGTAAAAAAGAACCTATATTTACTAGACTATCATAGATTGTAAATACAACAATTTTCATTTTATAACCCTGATTTATCCATATAATCTTCATAAAAATCAGAGATGAAGGGGAGGAGTGTGTCACTAATATCAGATGAATAAAGTTTTTCATCAAGATGTTTAAAGAGATAGTCTGTACCCGTAATCGTTTCACTCTTGAGTTTTTGTGCATCTTCAAGGTTAAATCCATCACTTTGGGGATTCAGAAAATCATGTTTTGCTAGCCAAGCTACGAAGACACTGAGATGAAAGGCAGCTCTTTTGCTAATCTCTAGCATATCTGATTTGCTTAGTTTTTCTGACGGTATATCATTTTCTTCACAATAAAATACAAGTGCATGATCGAAAAAATAATCTGCGCGGTCTATGGGAAAGTCTAATTGGCTTTCTTCTCTCTTTGTCTCAGGCTGTTCAATTACAGTTGATTTTTTCTTAAAAAGGGACTTCAATTTTTTAAACACGTTTATACCTCATATAAAAATATCCCATTATTCAAATAATGGGATATGATTATTATTTCATCGTTGGGAACAACAAGACATCACGGATAGTTGTTGTATCAGTGAGGAGCATGCAGAGACGGTCGATACCGATTCCGAGTCCACCTGTTGGCGGCATACCGATCTCCAGTGCGTTCAGGAAGTCTTCATCTGTGTGGTTGGCTTCTTCATCACCTGCTGCAAATGCTTCTTCCTGTGCTGCGAAACGCTCTCTCTGGTCGATTGGGTCATTTAACTCTGAGTATGCATTACACATCTCACGTCCGTATACATACAACTCAAAACGCTCTACATAATTCGGATCTTCCGGATTCTTCTTTGTCAGTGGTGAGATCTCGATCGGATGATCTGTTACGAATGTAGGCTGGATCATCTTCTCTTCACAGAACTCATCAAAGAACAGGTTCAGGATATCACCCTTCTTGTGGCGCTCTTCGTATTCTACGTGATGCTTGTCTGCTAATGCTTTTGCTTCTTCGTCTGTCTTAACTTCTGAGAAGTCAACACCTGCGTATTTCTTAACAGCATCAATCATAGAAATTCTTTCGAATGGTTTTGCCATATCGATAACTGTTCCGTTGTAGCTGATAACTGCGCTTCCGCACACTTTTTCTGCGAGGTAACGGAACATACTCTCTGTCAGTTCCATCATTCCTTCATAGTCTGTATATGCCTGGTATAATTCCATCAGTGTAAATTCCGGGTTGTGACGTGTGTCTACACCTTCGTTACGGAATACTCGTCCGATCTCGTATACTCGCTCAAGTCCTCCGACGATCAGTCTCTTCAGATATAATTCCAGAGAAATACGAAGTTTTACATCTTCGTTCAGAGCATTGTAATGTGTCTCAAATGGTCTTGCAGCTGCTCCACCTGCGTTGCTTACCAGCATTGGAGTCTCTACTTCCATGAATCCACGTCCGTCTAAGAAGTTACGGATCTCTTTGAGGATCTGAGAACGTTTGATAAATGTCTCTTTTGACTCTGGATTCATGATCAGGTCTACATATCTCTGACGGTAACGTGTATCTGTATCTGTTAATCCGTGGAACTTCTCCGGAAGGATCTGTAAGCTCTTGGAAAGAAGTGTCATCTTCTCTGCATGGATAGAGATCTCTCCGGTTCTTGTTCTGAATGCAAATCCTTCTAATCCGAAAATATCACCGATGTCAGAACGTTTGAAATCTGCATAAGATTCTGTTCCGATCGCATCTCTTGCAACATATACCTGGATGCTTCCCTGAAGATCCTGAATGTTACAGAAAGAAGCTTTACCCATAACTCTCTTGAACATCATACGTCCTGCGATTGCTACGTGGATTGGATTGGCATCCATGATGCTTCTTCTCTCTTCATAATCTTTCTTCAGAACCTCTTTTGCCTGCTCTTCATCCATACCTTCTACATCTGGTGTATGATGATCTTTTAAAAGTTCTGCCTCATGTGCTTCATACAGACTCTTCACTTCCAGTGAGTGATGTGTCTGATCGAATTTTGTGATCTTGAACGGATCTTTTCCATTCTGCTGCAGTTCTGCTAATTTATCACGGCGAACCTTTCTTAACTGGTTCACGTCCTGTTCCTGTCCATTGTTCTGCTGCTTAGCCACTTTTTTATTCTCCTTCCTTATCTGAATTCAGACCTCCCGTGTAAGAGAGGCCTGAGTCTTGTGTCCTGGTTATTCTTCGACGGGTATCTGCCTGTCTCTTATAATGAACGGCTGATGTCCAGTACCTTGTACTCCATTACTCCAGCCTGTGTCTCTACTGTTACGACATCTCCGATCTGTTTGCCCATCAGAGCCTGACCAACTGGTGATTCGTTAGAGATCTTTCCTTCCAGACTGTTCGCCTCTGTAGAACCGACCAGTTTGAATTCCATCTCTTCGTCAAATGTGATGTCGAATACTTTTACAGTACATCCGATGTTGATCTTATCGAAATCAACTTCATCTTCTACTACAACTTCTGCATTCTTAAGAATTGCTTCCAGTTCTTCGATACGTGCTTCAATGTCTCTCTGCTCGTCTTTTGCTGCATCGTACTCAGCGTTCTCTGATAAGTCTCCCTGTTCTCTTGCTTCTTTGATCTTCTGTGCAATCTCTCTACGTTTTACAACCTTGAGGTTTTCAAGTTCGTCTTCCAGTGCTTTTAAACCAGCATAAGTAAGTAATTTTTTCTTTGCTTCCATCTGTCTCCTGCTCCTTTTTCTGTTCCATATTACTCTGACATTTTTATGCCTGAATCATCTATCTGAATATTTAATCTGTCATAGAATAAAGATACTTTCACAATTTCATTATTATACATAAATGCGTGTTTTATGTCAATGTTTTTGTCTCTTGTATATCCCTATTTTACGCCTGTTCTTTTCATTTTCCGACGGTATCTATTATTCAGATTCTCTGTTTATACAATCGCCTTGTCCAGAAGTTCCACCAACTCTTCATAAGATTCCACCTGGTTGATCGCATCCCTGAGTTTTGCAGAACCTTTCATTCCCTTTGTGTACCAGGCAACATGCTTACGCATTTCCCTGATCCCGATAAAGTCTCCCTTGAATTCAATCTGTAGTCTTGCATGTCTGAGCATTGTCTCTTTGATCTTCTCCGGAGTCGGTCTCGGAGGAACAACACCGGTTCTTTCATATTCCTGAAGTTCATGGAAGATCCATGGATTGCCCTGTGCACCTCTTCCGATCATCACGCCGTCACAGCCGGTTTCTCTTCTCATCTGAAGTGCCTTTTCTCCTGAAATTACATCACCATTTCCTATCACCGGAATGGATACGGCTTCTTTGACCTGACGGATGATATCCCAGTCTGCTTTACCGGAATAATACTGTTCCCTTGTCCGTCCGTGCACGGCAACTGCCGCACCGCCTGCATCTTCAATGATCTTTGCGATCTCTACAGCATTGATATGATCATCGTCAAATCCTTTCCGGATTTTCACCGTTACCGGCTTTTCGATTGCTTTCGACACTGCCGATACGATCTCATGTACCAGCTTCGGATTCTTCATAAGTGCAGAACCTTCGCCGTTCCGTACTACCTTCGGAACCGGACATCCCATATTGATGTCCAGGATCTGGAACGGCAGCTCTTCGATCATTTTCGCCATCTCGCTCATGATCTTTGGATCGGAACCAAAGAGCTGTAACGACACCGGATACTCTTCCGGATGGATCGCAAGTAATGCTTTGGTATTCTTATTTTTATACTGCAGGGCTTTCGCGCTGATCATCTCCATGCACAAAAGTCCGGCTCCCTGCTCTTTACAGAGCAGTCTGAACGGCAGATCCGTTACTCCCGCCATCGGCGCGAGAATATATGGATTTGCCAGATTAACATTCCCGATTTTCATCTTTCTACTCCTGTTAATTAATTTTAATTACTATTATCTTCTGTCCTGGTTATCCCTGAACAATTTACAAACATCTTCTATTTTCGATTATTCCAGGATACTTATCATTCTTCTCACAATTATACTTCATTTCCTGCAAGAAACACACAGCACTATATATCAGCTAAGATAGCCCCACTCTTACACTGGCGGAACCATCTTGATATATAGTGCTGCACATTTCTCTGAAAGTCTACATTATCAACACCGTAGATTATTTACTTTTTTTATTCTTTTCGTAAATGAACCGAAGTCCTTTTAACGTAAGCTGTGAATCATACACATCGATCATGTCTGTTTCATTCGCAATCATCTTGCCAAGTCCGCCGGTTGCAATAACCTTTGCATCCGGGTAGCCGGACTCTTCTTTCATACGCTTAATGATATATTCAGTCTGACCGATCTGACCATATACAAGGCCTGCCTGCATTGCCGTGATCGTCTCTTTTGCGAGAATGGAATTCGGCTTGCGGATCTCGATTGCCGGAAGCATATCTGCCTCTCCCCAGAGAGACTGTGCCGAAGTACGGATTCCCGGTGCGATCACGCCCGCCTCAAATGTTCCGTCTGGGCCGATCACATCAAATGTCGTTGCCGTTCCGAAGTCTACCACGATCGCCGGTCCACCATATAAGGTGTAAGCACCGACTGCATCTACGATACGGTCCGGGCCGACCTGTCTCGGGTTCTCCGTGACGATACGGATTCCGGTCTTAATTCCAGCAGATACAACCACCGGCTTTACGCCGAAATATTTGATAATCGCACTGCCGAGTGAATGCATCACATCCGGCACTACGGATGCAAGGATCACTGCATTGATCTTCGAGCTTTCGATCCCGTGTCTTTCTACCAGTTCCTGTAAAGTAATTCCATATTCATCCGATGTTCTCGGCTGCTTTGTCTTCATACGGAATGTGCCAAATAATTCGTCTTTGTTAAACACTCCGAGTGTAATGTTCGTATTTCCTACATCGATTACAAGAAGCATCTTTCTCCTCCTGTTTTGTCTGTTTCCTTATAGTTACTCTTCGCTGTTTATCTCTTCACCCAGGAAGAATACTTTATAATATAACTGCAATGCCTGCAGAAGATCCTGCTTGTCTCTCTGCAGCTGCTTGATCTTAAGCTGGCTTCCAATGTCATCGAACATCGGGTCAAAATCATCGGAGGTTACTTCAAAGCATAATTCCCCGTTCTCTTCGAATACCAGCGTCAGGATTCCTCCTACATCATGCACATACAACACGCACATGATCTTCAGTTCATTCTTTACATCATCCGGGAGCTGTTCAAAATCCGGATTCAGATAATATTTTTCTTCATATGAATTGGCGCCGCAAAGCACCACTTTTTCATCATACATACCCATAAACACCTCTAACTGATACCTCTCCGGCATAGATTTCTTTTTCTTTCCCATCCGGCGTTCTTACAATCAGTTCTCCAGTCTGATTGATGCCGATGGCGTGCGCTTTATATTCATTTCCTGGTTCCAGGACCTTGACCTCCTGATCCCGGTTCACCAGCATGGAATTATAAAGTTCCTGTAAGCCCGACAGATCTTCCGTCTCAATGAAGATCTCATAGCATTTTTCAAAGCTCTTCATCACTGCTGCGATCAGCTCGGAACGCTTTACGCTCTTTCCGAGTTCCAGCTTAAGTGAGGAAGCCGTTGCCTTAATATCATCCGGAAATGTATCCTGATTCACATTGATTCCGACACCGATCACGACATGATTGATATAGTCGATCTCCGTACTCATTTCCGTCAGAATACCGCAGATCTTCCGGCCGTTCACCACGATATCATTCGGCCACTTGATCTTCGTCTCAAGTCCGGTCACTTCCTGGATACCTTCTGCCACAGCGATCGCCATAAGTAACGTAAGCTGTGGTGCCTTTACCGGCGGAATATCCGGATACAACAGGATCGTCATATAAATACTGCTTCCGGACGGTGATTTCCAGACACGGCCTCTGCGGCCTTTTCCTGCCACCTGCATATCTGCCACGAATAAAGTACCGTGAGCAGCCCCGTTATCTCCGGCTTCTTTGGCACGATTATTGGTCGAGTCAATTTCATCGTAATATACGACATTTTTTCCTGCCCATTTTGTGTCTACAAGACTTTCAATCTCTGCTTTTGACATAACATCCGGACTGTCGATAAGGCGGTAGCCTTTGTTGCGCACCGCCTCTATCTCATAACCTTCTTTTTTAAGCTGGTCGATCACTTTCCAGATGGCCGTTCTGGATACCTGAAACTGTTCGCACAACTGCTGTCCGGAAATATATGTATCGCTTTCTTTTAACAAACGTAATATTTCTGATTTCATAATCTGTCTGATCTTGCCTACTCTCTTTCACCAAGTGTTGCCACCATGACAGCCTTGATCGTATGCATACGGTTCTCTGCCTCGTCAAATACTTTTGACTGTGGAGACTCAAATACTTCATCTGTAACTTCCATATCGTCCAGACCGAATTTGTCATGGATCTGTTTACCAATCTTTGTCTTCAGATCGTGGAATGCCGGCAGACAGTGTAAGAAGATTGCCTGTTCTCCTGCATTTGCCATTACTTTCTTTGTCACCTTGTATGGGGACAGTTCGCGGATACGTTCTTCCCATACTTCGTCCGGCTCACCCATGGATACCCATACATCCGTACAGATAACGTCTGCATCTTTGGTTCCGCTTTCGATATCTTCTGTCAGTGTGATGGTTGCTCCTGTCTCTTTGGCATATCCTTTGCAAGTCTCTACCAGTTCCTCATTCGGGAAATAGTTCTTAGACGTACATGCCACAAAATGCATGCCTAATTTGGCACATGCGATCATCAGGGAATTGCCCATATTGTATCTTGCATCACCCATGTATACCAGTTTGATACCTTTCAGATGTCCGAAATGTTCACGGATCGTCAGCATATCCGCCAGCATCTGTGTCGGATGATACTCATTCGTCAGTCCGTTCCATACCGGAACGCCTGCATATTTGGCCAGTTCCTCCACAATCTCCTGTCCAAATCCACGATACTCGATTCCATCAAACATTCTTCCGAGAACTCTTGCTGTATCTTCGATACTTTCTTTCTTCCCGATCTGTGATCCTGAAGGATCAAGGTAAGTCGTTCCCATACCCATATCGTGAGCAGCTACTTCGAAAGAACAGCGGGTTCTGGTACTGGTCTTTTCAAAGATCAATGCCACATTCATTCCTCTGTATTTATCAACCGGAATTCCTTTTTTCTTTTTTTCTTTTAATTCTGCGGAAAGATCAAGCAGATATGTGATCTCTTCCGGTGTGAAATCTTTCAGTGTCAGGAAATTTCTGCCTTTTAAATCCATTGTTTTGTACCTCGTTTTTATTCTTTGACTTTTATCTTATGTCTTTTGTCTACTTTTCTTCTTTTTTATCATCTGCGCCAATCTCTGTAACAGATTTTACCAGACCTGCAATGCTCTGGATCTCTGACGGAATGATGATCTTCGTTGCTTTTCCATCAGCAGCTTTTGCAAATGCTTCCAGACTTTTCATGGTAAGAACAGCCTCATCGGCTCCTGCTTCTTTCAGGAAACGAATTCCATCGGCATTTGCCTGCTGTACTTTCATGATGGCTTCTGCCTTACCTTCAGCCTCACGGATCGTTGCTTCCTTCTGTGCTTCGGCTTTCAGGATGGCTGCCTGCTTCTCAGCTTCGGCGTCCAGAATTGCAGACTCTTTGTGACCTTCTGCCACAAGAATTGTAGACTTCTTCTCACCTTCGGCACGTAAGATGGCTTCACGGCGTTCACGCTCTGCCTTCATCTGCTTCTCCATTGCATCCTGAATAGCTGCCGGCGGAATGATGTTCTTAAGTTCTACACGATTTACCTTGATTCCCCAAGGATCTGTCGCCACATCAAGAGACGCTCTCATCTTCGTATTGATCGTCTCTCTGGATGTCAGTGTCTGATCTAATTCCAGATCTCCGATGATGTTACGAAGTGTGGTAGCTGTCAGGTTCTCAATCGCCATGATCGGATTTGCCACACCATAACAGAACATCTTCGGATCCGTGATCTGATAAAATACAACGGTATCAATTCTCATCGTTACGTTATCTTTTGTGATAACCGGCTGCGGTGCAAAATCCACTACCTGCTCTTTCAGATCCACTCTTCTTGCCACACGGTCAAAAATCGGAATCTTAAAGTGAAGTCCGGTTCCCCATGTTGCCTGATATGCCCCCAGTCTTTCAATAACCAATGCCTGCGCCTGTCTGACTATCTTTACACAGGAAATCACCACGCAGATAATAATCGCTAATAAAATCAATCCAAAAATCATACTCTACTCCTCTCTGGCACGCACGATCAGTTTCACGCCCTGAATACCATTTACTACAACAACTGTGTTCTTCGGGATTGTTCCGTCCGGCTCATCCGTCTTCGCCGACCAGATTTGGCCCCGGATCTCTACCTGCCCTTTGGCCTTTATCGTATCGATGTCTTCTGTCACCAATGCCTGCTGGCCGATCAGGCTTTCTGCATTCGTCTTCTGTCTCTCCTGATTAAAGTACTTCACCGCAAGTGGTCTCGTCAGAAGCAGAAGCAGGAGCGAAACTACGATAAATGTACCAACCTGAACGCCCAGTCCAAAGCCGACAACCCCCGCACAGAATGCGATCAGTGCGCCTCCGGCAAACCAGATGGTGGTAAGTCCCATCGTCGCAATTTCAATGATCAGCAGTACAATAAATATCGCCAGCCAATAGATCACTTTCATAAGCCGTCCTCTCTTTTCCGTATATATTATTTCTTGTTCACTATATTACTATACTCTGATAAAGAAAGCAATTTTCTTGTGCAAAATGAGTGGATTGTATCTCATTTTATGTAATATACAGATAAATATTCTGTATAAAAGTGGTTTCAGGAGATTAATCTGCCTTCCTTCTCTGTCTTGCAGCCTCGAACATCAGCACAGAAGAGGCGATTGCGGCATTCAACGACTCTACCTGACCAAGCATCGGGATCTTGATATAGCAGTCTGCCATATCTGCAATCTCTCGTCTCAGTCCATTTCCCTCATTCCCGATCAGGAATGCACATGGATTCGTCAGGTCCTCTTCATCATAGGAATGCTTTCCTTCCAGATGTGCCGCATAGGTCGTAATACCTTTGTCTTTTAAATCCTGGATTCCCTTACCCAGATCTTCCACGTATACAAACGGCATACGGTATACCGATCCCATGGTCGAGCGGATCGTTTTCGGATTGTAGATATCGACGCATTCCCTGTCCATTAGAATTCCTGTTACACCGGCGCCTTCTGCCGTACGCAGAATCGTTCCCAGATTACCCGGATCCTGCAGATGATCTAATACCATGATCAGCGGACACTCTGCTGAAGTCAGTTCGCTGATTTTGTGATTCATCTGCTCCACCACGCACAGGATGCCCTGCGGGGTCTTGGTATCTGACGCATGTGAGAATACGGTATCTGTCAGTTCCTCCACTCTTATTTTCGAATCTTTCAGGACTTCTTTTACGGTATCTTTTTCTTTTCTGTAAAAGGATTCAGATACGTAGACTTCTTTTAACTTGTCGAGCGGCACTTCCCGGAACATGCGGATTCCTTCTACAAGGAAGACGCCCTCTTCGTCTCTTAGTTTTCTCTTCTTTTTTAAATTTACCAGACGTTTGATTCTGGCATTGGATGTGCTTGTGATCATATATGTTGTTCCTCGTTTTTTTATTATTTTATATTATCATACCATATTTGTATAAATTTTAAGTTATATATTTTTAAGTATAAAATATTATTTTATATTATAGTGCAATCTACTTGTTACCGACTCCAACAAAAGGTACGGAAAGGAGATGTTTTTCTGGATTTTATTCTCCCATGTAAAATTGAATAAAAACCCCCGGAAGTCTGGTTGATATGCTACCCTCATATAGGACAATGAAATATAAAAGTCCTATATGGGGGTATTTT
>ERZ773138.3465-NODE-3465-length-10049-cov-10.474285_pt1 | contig 10049 bp, 6 predicted proteins | sample MGYA00511114_ERZ773138 | MGnify/ENA primary metagenome ERZ773138 (study PRJEB29015, sample SAMEA2737805) | human gut metagenome | biome: human gut; feature: human-associated habitat; material: faeces | place: China | collected 2012 ...
CGCCGCCTACGATAGCCAGCAGCAGGAGATTTCGCTCCGGCAGGCGGGGGACCTTCTCGTGGCGGGCCTTCAGCTTAGCCAGAAGCTTGTCCAATCCGTAGGCCAGAAACGCCGCAACATTGATGATCAGGAGCCACAGCCAAAGGAATCCCCATTTGGTGCCGAGAAGCGTAAAAATAAAACCGTTTTTCGCCGTGGGCTCCACCACGGTCTTGGCAAGACGCGTCATCATTGTTCATTACCTGCTTTTCTATGATTTGGGAGGCTTACTCCTTGCTTTGCGCTTGCAGTCGAAAAAAGGACTGGCCGGGAAATTCCCGACCAGTTCATTTTAACAGAGTTTTCAGTTCTTGGCAAGTGCCACCAGTTCGCAGGCGGTCTTGGCAGCCAGTCGGGCGTTGTTGTACACCAGCTGGATGTTGGAAGCCAGAGAATCGCCGCCGGTGATGTCCTTGATCTTGGCCAGCAGGAAGGGAGTGGTCTCCTTGCCGTGGATGCCCAGCCGGTTGGCCTCGGCCACGGCCTCGTCGATGGCCTTGTTGATGACCTCGTGATCCATGGAGTATTCCTCGGGGATGGGATTGGTCACCAGCATACCGCCGCCCAGACCCATGTCCTGCTTCACATAGAAGGCCTTGGCCAGCTCGGCGGGAGTGTCGATGCGGTAGTCCACCTTGAAGCCGGACTTCCGGGTGTAGAAGGCAGGCAGCTCCTCGGTGCCGTAGCCGATGACGGGAACGCCGTGGGTCTCCAGATATTCCAGCGTCAGGCCCAGGTCCAGAATGGACTTGGCGCCGGCGCAGACCACCATCACGTCCGTCTGGCCCAGCTCCTCCAGGTCCGCGGAGATGTCCATGGTGGTCTCCGCCCCCCGGTGGACACCGCCGATTCCCCCGGTGGCAAAAATTTTGATACCTGCCATGTGAGCGATCATCATGGTGGTGGTCACCGTGGTGGCGCCGTCCGCTCCCTGGGCCACCAGCACAGACAGGTCCCGGCGAGAAGCCTTGGTCACTGCCTGGCCCTGCTTGCCCAGGTACTCGATCTCCTCCTTGGTCAGACCCGCCTTCAGCCGGCCGCCCAGGACGGCAATGGTGGCGGGCACCGCCCCATTCTCCCGGATGATCCGCTCCACCTGCAGCGCGGTCTCCACGTTCTGGGGATAGGGCATGCCGTGGGAAATGATGGTGGATTCGAGCGCCACGACGGGCTTACCGGCGGCAAGGGCCTCGGCAACCTCGGGGGCGATATCCAGATACTTGTTCATAGTTAAAAATCCTCCTGTAAAGTAATAGGTGAAAGTTTCACGTTTACCTTTTGAGGTAAGATTGTATCATAACATACAACTTGTCAAAAGTCAATATAAAGCGGGGCTTGAATTTGCACGGGAAGTGGCATATAATACCTCTATTATCCCGTGAAAACCCACAAAAGGAAGGAAAATTATTATGGAACGAGTGAGAATTGCCGCGCTCTTCGCCGACAAAGAGCAGTACGGCGGCGCAAGCGTCACCGTATGCGGCTGGGCGAAGACCATCCGCGATATGAAGACCTTCGGATTCATCGAGCTGAACGACGGCTCGTGCTTCCGCAATTTGCAGGTCGTGATGGATGCGAATTCTCTTTCTAATTATAAGGAGATCGCCGCGCAGAACGTGGGCGCCGCGCTCATCGTGCGCGGCACCGTCGTGCTGACGCCCGAAGCCAAGCAGCCGCTCGAAGTCAAGGCAACAGAGATCGAGGTCGAGGGCGTGTCCTCCCCCGACTATCCCCTGCAGAAAAAGCGCCACAGCGTCGAATATCTGCGCACCATTCAGCATCTGCGCCCGCGCACGAACCTCTTCTCCGCGGCGTTCCGCGTGAGAAGCGCGGCGGCCTACGCCGTGCACGAGTTCTTCCAGAGCCGCGGCTTCGTCTACGTCAACACCCCCATCATCACCGGCTCTGACTGCGAGGGCGCGGGCGAGATGTTCCAGGTCACGACGCTGGATCTGGAGAACCCGCCGAGAACGCCCGACGGCAAGGTCGATTACAGCAAGGACTTTTTCGGCAAGAAGACGAGCCTGACCGTCTCCGGCCAGCTCAACGCCGAGAACTTCGCTATGGCGTTCGGCGACGTTTACACCTTCGGCCCCACGTTCCGCGCCGAGAATTCCAACACCGCGCGCCACGCCGCCGAGTTCTGGATGATCGAGCCGGAGATGGCGTTCTGCGACCTCGACGGCGACCTTGAGGTCATGGAGGCGATGGTCAAGCATATCATCCGCCGCGTGATGGAGCGCTGCCCGGATGATCTCGCGTTTTTCAACAGCTTTGTCGACAAGGGTTTGCTGGAGCGTCTCCAGCACGTCGAGAGTTCCGACTTTGGCCGCGTGACGTATACCGAGGCCGTCAAGCTCTTAAAGGAGAGCGGCCAGAAGTTCGACTACCCCGTCGAGTGGGGCATCGACCTGCAGACTGAGCATGAGCGTTACCTCACCGAGCAGATCTTCAAGCGTCCCGTGTTCGTCACGGACTATCCGCAGGAGATCAAGGCGTTCTATATGCGCCTCAACGACGACGGAAAGACCGTCGCCGCAGCGGACTGCCTCGTTCCGGGCATCGGCGAGATCATCGGCGGCAGCCAGCGCGAGGAGCGCATCGAGCTGCTCGAAAAGCGCATCCGCGAGCTCGGCATGAATCCCGAGGACTACTGGTGGTACTGCGACCTGCGCCGCTACGGCTCCTGCCGTCACGCGGGCTTCGGCCTCGGCTTCGAGCGCATGGTGATGTATTTAACGGGCATCGGCAACATCCGCGACGTGGAGCTGCACCCGAGAACAGTGGGCAACGCAGACTTCTAATTCTTCAAAAAAGAGGGAGACACAGCGTGTCTCCCTCTTTTTTGAGAATTACACTCCGCTTCGTGCCTTGCCGCCCAAAGGGCGGCTTCGACACGCGCGGAGCGAGAAGAGTTTTTTGGCACGCGCATGTCGCGCAAAAAAACGATTCGAAATCATTTCGCGTCTGCGGATGCGAAAAGCTGTGACGCTTTAATTATTTGTGGTAAATAGTTACAAATGGGAACAAAAGCGCCAAAGGCGTAGTCAAAAGAAGTGAAGTCTGCTATAATAGCCCCGCAGTTTTGAGAGAGGAGATTTTGACATGAAACGCTTTTTTGCGCTGCTGCTCAGCGCGCTGATGGTACTGTCGCTGCTGACCGCCTGCGGCGATAAGACGACGCCGTCCGACGGCGACGATCAGACCGTCACGGACGAGAATGGCAGCGACACCGACAACAATACTGACGATACAACTGACCCCTACGACGCCGTGCGCAACTACTGGTCCGAGGACCAGCTCACGCAGGCCTGGGGGCCGGATCAGGTGGTGGAGCACCTCTTTTTCCACCCGATCATTGCCTACCCGCAGTGGGCCTTCCACGACTGCAATGCCAGTCAGGACCAGCGCTACGGCCTCGACGACTGGATGGTGACGGTCGACGAATACAACAAAATTTTGCAGTCCGTGTACGACAAGGGCTACATCTTAGTCGCGATGGAAGACGTCTGGAGCGAGGTGACGGACGAGACCGGCACGCACATGGTGCGAAACACCCTGATGCTGCCAGAGGGCAAAAAGCCGCTCGTCATCAGCTTTGACGACGTGAACTACTACCCCTATATGCTCGACGAGGGCTTCACGAGCAAGCTCGTCGTCGGCGAGGACGGCGAGATCTGGGCGCAGTGCACCGATCCGTACACAAATGAGACCTTTTTGACCAAGGAACTCGACGCAACGCCCATTCTCGACCAGTTTGTCTACGAGCACCCCGACTTTTCGCTGAACGGCGCGAAGGCCATCTTCTCGCTGACGGGCTATCAGGGTATTTTAGGCTACCGCACGCAGGATGACCGCGACATTGCGGCAGATTCGCCCGACCGCCCCGCGTTCGATGCCTACCGCGCGAGCGAGATCGAGGCGGTCAAGCCCGTCATCGAGCGGCTCAAGGAAACGGGTTGGACGTTCGGCAGCCACACCTGGGGCCACATCCGCCTCGACACCAAACCGCTCCAGACCGTCATCAACGACACCGAGCGCTGGGCGGCCGAGGTCGGCTCGCTCGTCGGCCCCACGCAGATTTTGTTCTATCCGCACGGCGGCCGTCCCGACGGTGATGACTGGCACCAGACCGGCGAGCGCTTCCAGTACCTGCAAAGCCAGGGCTTCCGCATCTTCGCGAGCGTCGGCACGAGTTCGTTCAGCTATGTGAAGCCCGACATTTCCGCCGTCATCTGCGACCGTCTGCATCCGGACGGCACCACGCTGCGCCACGCGCGCAGCCGCTATCTGCAATTCTATAACGCCGAGGACATCATGGATACGCAAGTCCGTCCCGATCTCGGCGTAGACTGGTGAGGAGGCGTTTTTATGGCAACGTTAGAAGAACTCAAGGCGAAGGCCGTCGCCATGCTGGACATGGCGTATGTGCCGTATTCCCACTTTCCCGTGGGCGCGGCGCTCGAATGTGAGGACGGCGCGGTCTTCACCGGCTGCAACATCGAAAATTCGAGCTACGGCCTGACGAACTGTGCCGAGCGCACCGCGGCGTTCAAGGCCGTGAGCGAGGGGCACCGGCGCTTCAAGCGCATCGTCATCGCTGGGCGCAGCGACGACTACTGCTACCCCTGCGGTGCGTGCCGTCAGGTGCTCTACGAGTTCGGGCCCGACATGGAGGTCGTGTGCCTGAACAAGGACAACGAGGAAAAGCACCTGCACATCAAAGAGCTGCTCCCCTACGGCTTCGACCAGACGTGGCTTGCAATCGACGAGAAATAACGAAAAAAGAGAGCGGCGCTGCCGCTCTCTTTTTTTGCGCTTTAGTTGCTTCCAGAGGAAGAGGCTCCAATCGTCACCTCGCCGCTCATCGTTTCGATTGTAAGCTCGCTCACCGCGCCGCCGTCGAGCGCGGGCACAGAGTAGTGCGTCGCGTGGTCGTCGAGACAGGTGATGAGCGCTCCTTCGCGCTCGGTGAGCGCGGAGCGGAACGCGCCGCTTTTCGTTTCATAGTCGAGAGTAAAGCCGTCCTGCGCGGGAAGGGTCAGATAGATGCTGCCGCTCTCCGTTTCGGCATCAAGGCGCAGCGCACGCTCGGTAGCCAAAATCAGGTTGCCGCTAACGCTTTCGAAGTCCAGCGCGCCGAGCGCGCCGGCGATATCCACCTTGCCGCTCGCGGTTTCGATCTCGGCGCTCTCCGCATCGCCCGCCAGCTCGATCGCGCCGGAGAGCGTCGAAATATCGACCCTTGCCCACGTGCCGTCCACCACACCGGCATTGCCGCTCGTGGTCTCGATCTCCACCTCCGGGCAGTTCGCGCACATCACGCGCGCATCGCCGCTGAGCGTCGAAAGCTCGATCTTCTGCGCATCGGCGCTCACGTAGGCGTAGGCGTCCGTTGTTTCGACTTTTATCTCCTCAAAGTGACCGGCGCTGACCAGTTCCCTCGGAAGTCCCACGTCGAGGTGCTTTTCCCCGTCGTAGCTGCCGCGGTAAGCGTCGCCGAGGAAGCGGATGCGCAGCGTGTCGCCGTCGATCGCGCAGACCATCTTCTCGCTCTCGGCGAGCGGCGCGGCGGATTCCTCCTTCACGCTGATCTGCGCGCTCTGCTCGGCGGTATAGATGTTCACGCTGCCGCTGCGCCACGAGATGTCGATCTTGCGGATGTCTTCGCTCTCGCCGATGCTGAGCACCGCGCCCGGGTGGAGCTCTTCGCTCCCCTCCGCCTGCGTGCAGAAGGTGTAGGTCGCGCTGCTGCCGTCCCAGAGCGCGTCGACGGCGAAAATGCCGTCGCTTTGCGGCAGTTCTGCGCGGAATGTGCCGTTATCCTGCCGCTGGGCGGTCACGGTCTCGGACGGCATGCCGGTGCTGCCCCAGGCGTCGGACGGCCAGCAGCGGAGACTGACGGAATCGGGCGAATTATCGCCGAAATCGAGCGTTACGGTATAGAAATAGGCGGCTGATACTGCAAAGGGCATTTCCAGTACAGGCGTGATGTCACGGGAGGTTTCGTCCAGCGGGTGCGCGCCGCAGGCAATGGCGGTCATGCTCTGTAGGCCCTGGGTGTAGGTCCAGTCGTAGCTGCTGCTTTTGAGGGTGACGCTGCAAGCGTTTGCACTTGTCACCGTCAGTGTTGGCGGGGTTTGGCGCGCGGCCTCGTCTGCGCTTTTTTCGCCGCAGGCGGTCAGGGAGAGCAGGAGCGCGAGGGGGAGCAGGAGGGAAAGGAGCTTCTTCATCGTTCGTTCCTCATTTCTTTCGGATACTTCTATAGACGTATGATAGCCGAAAAAGTTCCCACGCACAACGGGGATCGTTGCACAAAACGCGGCAATTTGTTGTATCGTGAATTCTAATACCGGAGGCGGTACAGCTTTTTGCCGCGTTGTGTGCAACGTTTCTTCATGATACGGCGTATCATGAAAAGGCAAATCATGCATCAGTGTTCCCGCGTTTGCAGGGGGGTGCGGGCTGCCTTTTCCAACATTATATTTTGGGGGAAAGCGCATGGACAAGACGACAAATTTCGACCTGCCGCAATGGGTCAAGGCGGATCAGATCAAGATGGACGACTTTAACGGGGCGTTTGCGAGCATCGACGCGGCGCTCAAGGCTGAGGGCGACGCGCGCAGCGAGGCCGACGGCACGGCGGCGGAGCGCATCACGGCATTGGCGCAGACGATCGCAAATGGTAAAATCTGCCGCATAAAATACGGCTCGTATACCGGCAACGGCAAGTACGGCGCGGCGAACGCGATCAGCATCGAGTGCGGGTTCTACCCGCTGCTGGTGATGGTGAACAGCTCGAGCAGCAGCCACTACTGGGCGGTGCGCGGGTTCGACAAGTTCTACTACAACAACAACCGCGAAAACGAAATGACGTGGGGCGATACCGGCGTGAGCTGGTACTATCCGCAGGACGACCAGTATTACCCCCCGTCGGGCAACCAGATGAACGCAATCGACACGACCTATTACTATCTGGTGCTGGGCTACAGCAACGACGGAGAGCAGGGAAACTGAATCACGGCAAAAAACAGCCCCGAGGCAAAAGCCTCGGGGCTGAAACTCTACTTTAGGGGGAAAGATCCCTCAGAAGAGAAGTTTTTAGTTAGCGAAGGACATGATCGAAGAGTAGGAACCGGCGGTGACCTTATAGGTACCAGCGCCGATCACGCCGTTCAGATCAATGGTGACAGAGATAGCACCATCGTTGCCAACCGTACCGGAGAAAGTGCCGACGGCGACATAGCCGTTGTCACGGAGCTGCTCGAGAGTGACGCTGTAAACATCACCCTTCTTAGCATCGTTCTTATCGTTCAGAGACACCGTAGCGGTCTTGTTAGCGTTGAGGGCAACGCCGATAACAGTAGCGGCGTTGGGAACATCGACGCCACTCTTGACCTTGTCGTAGGCGTAAGCCTGCAGTGCCAGAGCGTTGAGCTGACCGTTGTTCTGGATAGAAACAAAGTAGTAGTGCTGGTCGGCAGGATTGCCCATCGTGCCAACAACCTTGGTCAGGTCGGTGACCACGCTGTAATACTTGTTAGCGCTATAGTCGTGATAGAGAGAATCAGCGAAGGTGTCACGATCAGAATAGTTCTTCTCCACAGTGCCAGCAGCACCCTCAACGATGTTGATCGTGATGTCGCTATAGGTGTTATAGGCGGAGGAAAGCGGGTAGTTTGCATAACCCTTCAGCTGCTCACCGTCGGTGACGATGTGACCGCTCTTGACAACGCCATCCTCAAGAGTGACAACATAGAGCGTGTTGTTCACAGGATAGCCAGTCTGACCACTGATCTTCAGGGTGTTCTGCAGAGCGTCAAAGTTAGCGAACTTGACTTCGCCGGCAACGCCGTCAACATAGCCCTTGACGACCCACGTACCGTCGGCGAGGGTGTAAGCGCCCTGCTGACCGTCGAAGTAGAACAGGCTGGTGACCTTGGAGGTCGTGGTGGGAGCGATAACGTAGACGTAATCGGCAACGTTGTCGCCGTTCAAATCAACATAGTCAACTTCGCCCTTGGCATAGTTGTCGATGTTGGTGAAGCCGGTGATGGACTTAAAGGTATAGGGGTTAGCAGTGGTGTCAGCACCAGAACGAACCAGGAACACAGTATTGGAGTTGACAACGAGAGTACCAGTCGCGCCGCCATAGACCTGAGTGTTCTTGCTCACGGCAACATCGGCGAGATTGTAGAGCTTGGCGGCAGTACCGGTGGCAACTTCAACAGCGTCAAGAGTGCCGTTGGACTTGGTAGTGAACTGGAACAGGTGACCGTTCAGGATGCCATTGGTATCAGCAACCTTGTTGGTGTTGATGTAGGTGTCAACGTAGAAATACTTGTTCTGGTCGTCGGCCTTCATGACCAGTGCGTTGATACCAGTGCTGTGGGTAACATCACCGGACTTAACAGTCTTGGTAGCGGGGGTAGCGGGGGTGGCGGGGGTGGTGTAGACATAGGTCATCTTGCTGATGTCAACCTGAGCGGTGGTGCCGTCCATGTAGGTGACGTTGGCCTTTGCCACGCCGGAACCGTCAGTGGCGTTGCCAGCCCACCAGATGGAGTTGATCACACCGTAGCTGGTAGCAGCAGCGATCTCAACCGCACCGATCAGGTTGTTGTAGGAATCGAAGTACCAAGTGTACTTGGCGTCCTTCTGAGCGGCCTGGTCGAGGTAGAACTTGGCAGCATCATCATAAACGGTGCCCTCAACGTTGTGCTGCTGAGCGTTCCAGTAGATCACGCTCTGAGCGCCGTCAACAGAAGTGGCCTTGGAAACGATCTCGGCATACTGCTTATTGTTGTTGTACACCTTGCCGCTGACAGTGACGGAGTTGGTGGCATCGGTGTAAGCGTTGATGAGGACATACTCATCCTTGGCGTAGCCATAGTTGTTGTCGTAGTCCTTGAGCGTCAGAGCAGTGGTCTTGGGAGCGGTCTTAGAATCATAGACCTCGAGGGTGATGGTGGCAGGAGTCTTGACGTGACCCTGAGCATCATAGGTGATGTCAGCAACGTAGGTGACCTTGGCAAGGAAGGTGTCGATCATGACGATGGTATCGTCATAGACTTCGAACAGACGGCCCTGAGCACCCATCTTGGTCTTGGTGTCGGTCAGGTTGACGGTGTACTTGGTGCTGGCGGGCTGACCGTTGACAATCAGGGTGTAAGCGGTGTCGGCCTTCAGGCCAGCATCGTGAGCGACATCGCACTCAGTAACAGCCTTGGTGTAGGTCAGGTCGGGCTTCTCAACGAAGGTAGTGGCCTTGTCGCCGGTGGTGTAGGTCCACTTGGTGGCGGGACGGCCCCACTTGTCGGAAGCAGCAGCGGAAGCGAGCTTGAAGTTCTTCTCGCCGAGGCTGTTGGTCTTGGTGCTGATGACCTTATCGGTCACATAGCCGAAGGCCGGGGTGTAGGTGACCTGAGCCTTCTGGATGCCCTGGAACAGGAGCTCAGCGACCAGCTCACGGGAAGCGGGAGCGTTCAGGTCGGTGGTCTTCGCCACGTTGTCCAGAACGCCGAGCTGCTGCGCGGTCTGCGCAACATGGAGCGCCCAGTCAGCGCCGGAGAACTCGTTGTTCTTGTCGTAACCGACAGCGCGGAGGATCATGGCGAGGACTTCATAGCCGGTGACCTTGCCGGACGGCTTGAAGGTGCCATCGGGATAGCCCTTGACGAGGGAGGCGTTGGCGCAGTAGCCGATGTAGCCCTGAGCCCAACCGGCACCAGCCATGTCGCTGAACTTGTTATAAGTGGCATAGAGGCCGGACTTATCGTTCTTGGCGACGTCGGCAGTGTAGATACGATAGACGATCGTAGCTACCTCAGCGCGGGTGATGTTGCCCTCGGGCTTGAAGGAACCATCCTCATAACCCTTGAACACACCCATGCCATTCAGAACGGCAACAGACTCAGCGTAATCATCGCTGATGCTCTTGTCATCCTTGAAGGCTGCGTTGGCGCTGACGGCCAGAGACAGAGTCATGACCAGAGCCAGCACCATTGCGA
>ERZ773138.3466-NODE-3466-length-10046-cov-9.677510_pt1 | contig 10046 bp, 10 predicted proteins | sample MGYA00511114_ERZ773138 | MGnify/ENA primary metagenome ERZ773138 (study PRJEB29015, sample SAMEA2737805) | human gut metagenome | biome: human gut; feature: human-associated habitat; material: faeces | place: China | collected 2012 ...
CAATTATTATATATTATTTTAGTAAAAAAACAAGATAAAACTTGCATTTTACCTTGTTTTTTCAATAATTATATGAAATTTGCATTTACCTATTTAACTAACTTTTTTAAAGAAAAAAATACCTATTTGGTATTTTTAGTATTTATTAGGAATAATTCAAACAATTGTCTATGCTTTTTAGCAACTACTTCTAATATAACCCCTATTGTAAACATTATAAGAGAAACCATTAACATAAATCCTGAAAATATTAACGTTGGGAATCTTTCTACTAAACCTGTTTTAAAATAATCATGGAATACTGGAATACCAAATATTACAGATATTATAAAAAATAATAAACTTATAAGTCCAAAGAAAATCATTGGTTTATATTCTTTAAATAATCTTGCGATTGTTTTTAAAACTTTAAAACCATCACTATATGTATTAAGTTTAGATACTGATCCTTCTGGTCTATCTCTATACTCAACTGGTATTTCTTCTATATACATATTTTTATCAAGCGCATGAATAGTCATTTCATTTTCTATTTCAAAACCTTTTGATAGTACTGGAAATGTTTTTACAAACTCATAACTAAACGCTCTATAACCTGTCATTATATCATTTATATGACCTTTAAATAATGAATTAATAAGCCATCTAACAAGTCTATTTCCTACATTATGAAATGGTCTTTTATTTTCTGTAAAATATGTTGATGATAATCTATCACCTATAACCATATCTGCGCCTTTTTCAAGTACAAGATTGCACATTTCTCTAGCATTTTCCTTAGGATATGTATCATCACCATCAATCATAAGATAACAATCAGCATTTATATCTTTAAACATACTTCTAATTACATTACCTTTTCCTTGACGATATTCATACTTTACAATTGCTCCTGCTTTTCTTGCTATTTCATCAGTTCCATCACTACTATTATTATCATAAACATAAATATCTGCTTCTGGCAACACTTCTTTATAATCTTTTACTACTTTTTCAATTGTTTTTGATTCATTATAACATGGAATAAGTACTGCTATTTTTTTACTATCTTTTTTCATATATACTTCCTACCTTTTTTCTAAAAATAATTTTCTTGTTATAAAATTATAACACATTACTACTATTGTTGCGACTATTTTTGAAATCATATAATATATTCCAAATTCTTTATCCATAATCCACATAATAAGTTCGTTTATTCCAAGGCCAACTATGCTCAATAAAATAAATACCACAAGTTCTTTAGTTTTACTATTTTTTTCCTTATCAACATCAAATACCCATTTTACACTTGCTATATAATTAAATATAACCGATACAGTAAATGATATTGCTGCAGATATTAATGATGGAATTTTAAATACTTCTGTTAAGAATACCATTATTCCATAATCTATTAGAAAAGCAATTCCACCTACTAACCCAAATTTTATTAATTGACTAAATAATTTTTTCATAATCTACCTCACTTATTTAAGTGTATCATAAATAAAATAAGAAAAAAATACCTAAATGGTATTATTTATTTCTTGCGTCGAATTTTTTTCTTTCTTCAGTATTAAGAATTCTCTTTCTCATTCTAAAGCTTACTGGTGTTACTTCAACTAGTTCATCAGTATTTATATATTCTAGAGCATATTCTAGAGTTATAGGTCTTGTTTTCTTAAGTACTACAGTATGATCTTTACCTGCACTTCTTGTATTTGTTAAGTTTTTACCTTTAACAACATTTACTGCAAGGTCATTTTCTCTATTATTTTCACCAACTATCATACCTTCATAAACTTCTACACCTGGTTCAACAAACATAACTCCTCTGTCTTCTAATGCACCAAGTGCATAAGCAGTTGTTTTACCATTTTCCATAGAAACTAAGACACCTAAACTTCTTTCACCAACTTCAGCATCTGCTTTTGGTAAATATTCTCTAAATGTATGATTAAGTATCCCATAACCTTTTGTCATTGTCATAAAATCTGTTGTAAATCCAATTAAACCTCTTGATGGAACTATATAATTTAATTTAACTAATCCTGGTAAATTAGTCATGTTTTCCATTGTTCCACCTCTTTTACCTAAGGCTTCAATAACTGGTCCAACATTTTCTTCTGGTACTTCTATTTGTACATCTTCATATGGTTCACAAATTTTACCATCAACTTCTCTTAAAATTACTTCTGGTTTTGATACTTGAAGTTCATATCCTTCTCTTCTCATATTTTCAATTAATATAGATAAATGAAGTTCTCCTCTACCAGATACAATCCAGCTTTCTGAATCATTTGGTTCAATTTTTAATGATACATCACTTTCAGATTGTTTTCTAAGTCTTTCTTCTATTTTAGAAGCAGTTACAAATTTACCTTCTTTACCTGCGAATGGTGATGAATTAACTCCAAAAGTCATTTGAAGTGTTGGTTCATCTATTCTTAAATGTGGAAGTGCTTCTTCTTTACCTTCACTGCATATTGTTTCTCCAACTTCTAAATCTGGAAGACCAGCGATAGCAACTATATCTCCTGCTTTTGCTTCTTGTACTTCTATTCTCTTAAGTCCTAAATAACCATATATTTTTTGTATTCTAAACTTTTTAATACTTCCATCTAATCTAACACATGATACCATTTCATTTAATTTCATTGTTCCACGTGCTATTCTACCTACACCAATTCTACCTACATAATCATTATAATCTAATAACGCTGGTTGGAATTGAAGTGGACTTTCACTATCCATACATGGTTCTGGTACTTCATTTATAATTAAATTAAATATGTTATCCATTGTTTTTTCTTGTGTACTTACATCAGGATCCATACTAGATGTTCCATTAATTGCGGATGTATATACAACTGGGAATTCTAATTGATCTTCATTAGCATCAAGTTCTATTAATAATTCTAATATTTCATCAATAACTTCTGCAGGTCTAGCAGCTGGTTTATCTATTTTATTTACAACAACTATTGGTTTTAAACCTGCTTCCATTGCTTTTTTAAGTACGAACTTAGTTTGTGGCATAACACCTTCATAAGCATCTACTACTAAAAGTACACCATCAACCATATGCATAATTCTTTCTACTTCACCACCAAAGTCAGCGTGACCTGGAGTATCTAGAATATTAATTCTATAATCTTTATAGTTGATTGCAGTTGGTTTAGCAAGTATAGTTATTCCTCTTTCTCTTTCAATATCATTTGAGTCCATTGCTCTTTCATTTACTTCTTCATTATCTCTAAATGTACCAGATTGTTTTAATAATTGATCTACAAGCGTTGTTTTACCATGGTCAACGTGCGCAATTATTGCTATGTTTCTTATTTTCATTTTACTTCACTCCTCGTTTTTAACCTCTGCTATTATATCATATTTTTTTAAAAATACAAATATCTTTATAATTTATATAAATAAATTTGTCACAACTATTACATTTTTTATAGATTTTTTTATAAAAATAGATATAATAATATACAAATTATTAATCAGGTGATTTTTATGATGAAAGAAAATTTTATAAATAAAGAATTTATAGACGATACTATTTTTTTAGAATATATAAAAGAAGAAATAATAAAAAGAAATTTAAAAAATTATATAGAAAATATTATTTTTGATAAAGATGGTGAAAATGAATATAGTGTTCAAGATAAAAGGATAACAATTAATTTAAATGATATCTTATTTAAAAGTAGTAATATTATAGAAAATATGATTACAAAAAAAGAACAAAATAATGGTATTATTAAAGATATGAACAATGTTAATATTTACAATTTATATGTAATTAATCACGAATTAGAACATGTTAATCAAACCAAATTTTTATTAGATTCAAAACTTAATAGTAAATACTTAAATTTTAAATATTCATTACTTGTAAAAGATTTATTATTAGTAGATAATATTTTTACATTTTTAAATAAAAATACTTATTATAAATATCATGATATTTTCTTTTCTGAATATGATGCTGATATAAATTCATTTATTAATACATTAAATTTTATAAATAGTTTAGATATAGATATAATAGAAAAAAATATTAAAAAATTTAATATTTTAATTGCTAAAACATTATTAAAAAGATATAAAAATATAAAGTCTAATAATCCATATGAAAATTTTATGAATCTATATCATTCTATTTTTGAATATTTAAAAATAGAATCTAAATATCATATTAAAAATGAAGATTATGACTTTCCTTCTTCACAAATAGAAAGATTAAAATTAGGCGTAGATATTAGTGAAGATACATATGAATATTTAACATTAGTTTCTAAAAATAAACATAAGACTCTAAATTTATTTAATGATATTATGAATCTTTAATTATTAATTCTATGATGAACCTCATTAGTGTAATCATTTATATTAGAAAATGTATATCCCATATCTAAAGCATCCTTTATAATACCATCTAAGGCATTTTTAGTAGAAACTTTTATATCGTGCATTAAAACCATATTAGTACTGTAATTGTGGTTTTTTAATGCACTAATTACATTATTATATACACCCTCTTTATCTGCTCCAGCAGCATCTTCAGAATCTATATTCCAGTCATAATACTTATATCCATCTTCTGTTACTTTTTGAGTAAGCCTTGTCATAATACCTTTATTAAATCTACTTATTGTATTACTAGATCCACCAGGGAAACGAATATACTTACTTTTATAACCAGTTAATTCTTCTACTTTAGCGCTAATAGAATTTAAATCATTAAAATAATTTTCTTCTGATGAATAAACTATATTGTATCTATGTGTACACGTATGAAGTCCTAATGTATGACCTTTTTCAATTATCTTTTTAGCATATTTATCTAAACTACCAGAACATGTAACAAAAAATGTTGCTTTTACATTATATTTATCAAGTGTATTTAATATATCCTCTGTATAAATTGATGGCCCATCATCAAATGTTAAATAAGCAACTTTTTCATTGGAATTTGAAGCAATTTCACTATAATAATTAAAAGATGTATTATTAAATATAAAAAGAATAAATATAAAAACTATAATTTTATTAATTAAACTAAAATATTTTCTTGAAATATGCATGTAAAAAAAATCTAATTAAATTAAATTCATATATTATTTTCTCCAATAATAATAGTAATTTATACAAGAGTTAGAGAAAGTAAAGCAAGATATAGAATTTTCTTATGAACATATAATAATAAATGGAATATTATGAAATTATAAGGAATCCAAGGAGATTAATATTAAATGAATCCATATGAATTAATTATGAAAATTGATAGAAAAATGAAACAAGATCCTAATTTTGCACAAAAATTTAATAAATTAGTAGCAGAATTTAATAGAACACCAGGATTACAACAGCAAGTAATGAGAATAGCTCAAATTCAAGATGAAAGAAAAAGAAAAATTGCTTTACAAAATTTACCGGAAAATATAAAACAATCAGTAGCTGAAATGTTCAGATTGTTAAATAGTTAAATTTAATAAATATTAAGAGGGTTGATCCATTTTATTAATAATTAAAATATTAATAGGATGGATTTTTTTATTTTAAGATTATAAAAAATCAAAATATGAGAAAAGTCAATTTTAAAATATGGGTAATAATTTGAATTTAACAGAATAAAATTTAATGAATGGAGGTAGAAAATATGTTAAAAGGAAGTAAAACAGCTGAAAATTTAATGAAGTCATTTGCTGGTGAGTGTCAAGCAAGAACCAGATATACGTATTATTCAAGTATTGCTAAAAAGGAAGGATATATTCAAATAGCAAATATATTCATGGAAACTGCAGAGCAAGAAAAGGAACATGCAAAAATATTTTTAAAATTTTTAAAAAGTGAATATAATGATGAAGAAATAGAAATTAAAGCATCTTATCCTGTTGCTTTACATGAAGAAACAAAAAATAACCTTATGAAAGCTGCAGATGGAGAAAATGCTGAATGGACAAAGGATTATCCACAATTTGCACAAATTGCAAAAAAAGAAGGGTTCAATAAAATTGCAATGGCTTATGAAAAAATTGCAAAGATAGAAGCAAGGCATGAAAGAAGATATAGAAGATTATTAAATAATATGGAAAATGATACATTATTTAAAAAAGATGAAACTGTTTTTTGGAAATGTAATAATTGTGGATATATTTATGAAGGAAAGGAAGCTCCTAAAGTATGTCCAGCTTGTTTACATCTACAAGGATATTTTGAGCTTTTTATAGAAAATTATTAAATTATAAGTTAAAAAATAACCAATTTTATTTTGGTTATTTTTTATTTTTATATAGAAATAAAGTTATTTAAATAGTATTATGGTAATAAGAGGCAAAATGAGAAAAATATACAAAGAGGTTAAGGAGAGATGGAATTTAATTTAAATACAATAAAAATAAACAATAAAGTAGAAATAAAAGTATTAGATTTAATATGGTTTATATTTATACCAATAATAAATGTTAATTATTATATATCTAGTATGCTTGCTAAAAATACACATGATATTACAGGTGAACTGGATGGAATTATAAAGTTTAATTCTATTTTTATAATTCCATATATGTATTGGTATATATATGTAATTGTTGGTTTCATTACTATTTTAATAAAGTCAAGAGAAGATTATATGAGAGCATTTTTATCTTTTTTTATAGGTATGAGTATATGTTATATAATATATTATGTTTATCCAACTCAAATAAATAGACCTATTATAAATAACAGTAATATATTTAATTTTTTAGTTAATATTATTTATTCTGCAGACAAACCAGTAAATTGCTTTCCTTCATTACATGTATTAACAACTTACTTTATAATGAGATATACAAAATATAAAAGTGGCAAGAAAAATTTTTATTATACAGAAGGGGTAGGTATACTTATAATACTTTCTACTATTTTTGTAAAGCAACATTTTGTTATGGATGCAATTGGAGCTATAATATTATGTGAAATGGTAATTTTTATAGTAAATAAAATTAAAAGTGAAAAGATAGAAATAATATTAAATATTCCATATGAAATAAGAGATAAAATAAAATATAAATTTAAAGGTAATATAAAAAGTACTAATAATAAATCTACAATAAATAAAAAAATATAAGTAAAAAGGCTTAAAAATATTAATAAATATATTTTTAGGCTTTTTCTATATAGTTAAGGGATATTTGACAAATAAAAATAATGAGACTAAACTTAGGATAATAAAATCATATAAAAAGAGGTGAAATTATATGTCAAATTGTGATTCATGCTCAAATAAAGAATCAAGTAATTTAAATAATATTCAAGATAATAAAAATAATAAAATTAAGAATATTATAGCGGTAATGAGTGGAAAGGGAGGCGTAGGTAAATCTACTATGTCCGTAATGATTGCTAGGCAACTTGTTCAAAGAGGATATAGGGTTGGAGTATTAGATGCGGATATAACAGGACCAAGTATTCCAAGATTACTTAATATAGAAGAAGAAAGAGCTTTTGGGACAGAAAATTTAATTTTTCCTGTAGAAAGTAGTGAAGGAATTAAAGTAATGTCTTTAAATCTTGTTGTGGAAAATGAAGATGAAGCTGTAATTTGGAGAGGTCCTGCCATAGTAAATGTGGTAAAACAATTTTGGACAGGAGTGTACTGGGGAGAATTAGATTACTTAATAATTGATATGCCACCAGGAACAGGAGATGTTCCACTAACAGTTATGCAAACTATTCCAATAAAAGGTGTAGTAATGGTTTCTATTCCACAAGATATGATTTCTATGATTGTTTCTAAATCAATTAATATGGCTAGAAAGATGAATATTGATGTATTTGGAGTTATAGAAAATATGAGTTATATTAAGTGTCCAGATTGTAATAAAGTGATAAAATTATTTAATGGTGAAAATACGGAAAAATTCTTAAAGGATATGAATGTTGAACTTTTAGGAGAATTACCTATGCATAGGGCAATAACTAATTATGGAAATATAGAATTAATAGAAGAGGAAGAAGAAGTTGCTGAATTATTTGATCCAATAGTTGAAAAAATAATAAATAAAGCAAAGAAAAAATTAATTTTATAGTTTTTATATAAAAAGTACCTAAGTTTTTATAAAATACTTAGGTACTTTTTATGTATATAGTATATTAATTAGTATTAGTTTCTATTTCATTACTATAGTTTTTGCCAATAACTCTATCATAAGTTATTAAATCAAGTTTATCATTTCTATTTTTAGAGCTTTGAATACTAGGTGAATAAAGAGGATAATCATTCATAATACTTTTCATTGCACTAGTAAATTTAGTATCCTTAGAATTAATAATATCAGTTAATACATAAGGAATATAAAAAGCAGAAATAGTTTTATCTTCTATATTTAAAATACTTGAATCATAATTGTTCCAAATAATATATTTTTGAGTATATATTAAATTAGAATTAGAATCGGAAACACCTAATTTGCCATAAACATCATCATCTGGTGTAAAGAATGGAAAATGATCTCCAACAAATACAAGAATAACTTCTTTATCAAAATTCTTAAGCCAATTAGTAAATTCTCTTAGTTGATTACTAGTTTCCTTAATTCCATTTAAATAATATGTTAGTTGATCTGAATCCTCAGAAGTTTTTTCATAATAAGGCTGATGATTTTGCATTGTAGTAGTAAATATATAATTTGGGCCATTATTTGATTGAAGTGTTGATTTTATTTGATTAAAAACAGATTCATCTGAAATATATCTTCTAAAATTATTGCTTTTTACTGTCATATTATCATCAAAATATAAGTTATCAAAACTATATTCAGGATAAAGTGTTTCTCTATCATAAAAAGTTTTACTAAAAGGATGTATATAAGTTGTAGAATAACCTAAGTTTTTAAAATATCTAGGAAAACTATCAATTATATCTTGTTTTTTTAATAAGTTTTGGGGTACAGAAGGTGTATTTATTGCATAGGTTGGAAGACCTGTTAATAACTCGAATTCAGTACGAGTAGTATATCCTCCAAAGGTTGGTACAATACAGTGTCCCATAAATCCTTCTTTAGCAACCTCATCAAAACCAGAATAAATATCATCACTTATATTAAGAGAATTAAATACTCTAAAATCGCTAAATGATTCAGACATTATAAATATAACATTAGGTTTATTATCATCAGATTCAGTTGAAGCAAAATCATTACTTTCAGAAGATAATAAGTCATTAATAGAATTATAACTATAATCTTCTGGAGGATTAATTATATCAGTTAAGTTTTCTGATGTTGTTTTTGTTAAATATGGTAAAAAACCTATATCACTAAATTGTTCATTACTTTCTAAAATATTAGTTGCAACACTAGTTTTAATTTCAAAAACAGAAAATACTTTTGCAGAAATAGAAGTTGTTAGCATTATTGTAATTATGAAAGTTATAATAGTACTAAAATATATTCTTTTCTTTAATGAAAAATCAAGTATTAAATTATATTTATATGTTAAAAATATATATAAAATTAAAATTATAAAATTCAGAACTAGTGGATAAGTAATTTTTAAAGATGCAAATTTTCCAACATCACTTAAATTTTTAGTCATTAATAAATCACTTATAACTAAATGACTTCCACTTGTTTTATATTTAAAGTATTCTACACAAGATAAAATATAAAATATTCCACCGTGGATAGACATAGAAATATAAGCTTTTTTAAATATAAGAATAATAAGTAAAAATAGTATTGTAGATATTAGTATATTAAACAATAATATATTGGGTTTACTTGTTAAAAACTTTATTGTACCATAAAAGTTTTGACAAATATTATATTCTAATAAAATAGATATCATTAATGGATATAAAATAACCAGTAAATATTTAAATATATTATTAAAGTTAATTTTAATTTTCATTATAAAATGATTACTCCCTTCTAAAATAAAAAAAGAATTTTTTTGTATTTATAGTATAAAATACATTATATACTTAAATAGGGAATTTTGTAATTATCTTAAGAGAATATTAAGAGAATTTTAATTGAATAAATATCTTTTATTGTTAATTTATAGAAAAGAGC
>ERZ773138.3470-NODE-3470-length-10037-cov-2.676418_pt1 | contig 10037 bp, 9 predicted proteins | sample MGYA00511114_ERZ773138 | MGnify/ENA primary metagenome ERZ773138 (study PRJEB29015, sample SAMEA2737805) | human gut metagenome | biome: human gut; feature: human-associated habitat; material: faeces | place: China | collected 2012 ...
TGAGGCGGAATTCCGGGATGCACTTTCCGCTTGGACCGTCATTGGGAAAGCGCGACCCGTTCTGAGCGCGGATTCCGGGATGAACTTTCCGCTAGCCATTCATTTGGAAATTGCATCCCATTCCGAATGAAGATTCCGGGATGCAGTTTCCGCTTGAGGCGTCATCCGGAAACTACGTCCCAGTCTGAGCGCGGATTCCGGGATGGGCTTTCCGCCTGGGCTGCCATTGGGAAAGCGCGTCCCACTCTGCGTCACTGAGGCGTTTTCTTTACGCCCGCGCCCTGCATAGAGTTCGATTCTCCGCGGGTGGGGGAATCCGTTGGTGCTGGGCATGGCTAGCTGAAATACCATCGGCAGCACATCTGTTTTGGGTTGGGGCTTTGCGCGGAGAATCCGCGTGTTTGCTTCGCGAACACGCACCGGCTTCGGCCGCCTGCCGGCGTCCTCGCCCGCGGGCCAAAAACGCTTACGCGTTTTCTTTACGCTCGCGCCCTGCACAGAGTTCGATTCTCCGCGGTACGGGCTAGAAATGAAAAGGCAGGTAGATACGAATATCTACCTGCCTGTAACTATTGGTGGAGGCGCGGAGAATCGAACTCCGGTCCACGAAAGCCCCCTGATTGGCATCTCCAAGCTCAGTCGCTGGTTTAGTCTCGGACGCTTTGCGCGCAGCGACACGCTCGTGACGTCCTAACCGGTTCGGTCTTAGCCCACGCCATACCGATTACGTGCGCAGGAGCATTCCCCTAAGATGACGTCGCGCCGGTGTCGGGGAAATCACCGGGTTGACGCGCCGCTATAAACTAAGCAGCGAGAGCCATAGGCTCAAAAGAAGAGTTGTTGTCAATTCAATTTGACGGTACCCCTGTTTAACGAGGCGAGGAGACCTCGGCTTGCTTCCTCTCTCAGAGCTATCGTGTCGAAACCAGTCGCCCCCGAATGCTGGGAAAGTCTGGATGGCATCGGGCCTGCAAACACCCGATAACCGTCGACTTTTCAAGGAACATACGGGGCGAGCCCCGCTTGTGGAGTGTTATCTTACCACGTTCTGAAAGCGGACAGCTGTTCTATGCACGAGCTGTGAAGACCCCAATGTGCGCCGCACTTCGCACTTTTGTTACCGATCGCGTCACGTATATTTTCGCCAAGCAAAATTGACCCATCGAAAGGACCGTTATGGATACCAAGCAGCAACTCGTCAATGCCCTCGCAGGCCTGGGCTCAACCATTACCGAAGCTATGGATGTCATCGAAGGCTTTGTCCCCTGCGGACATCCCGCCCTCACGGTATCGAACGCACTCGTCGCGCTGGACGCTGACGATGATGCAGTTCTCGCCCAGCAGCTTGAGACCGTCGAGGGCTTTATCGACCACGTGAGTGAGAACCGCGGCGTGACCGCCTACCACGGCATCGAGGTCAAGCTCGCGGGTCCCAAGGCCGATCTGCTCGCAGCAATCCGCGAGGTAGGCGCCCTCATGCAGACCGCAGGCGTCAAGAACACCCAGGTCAACGAGTGGGTCTACCGCAGTCTGGCAGCACTCGATAGCTCCGACGAAAAGGCAGCCGAAAAGCTCGCAGAAAGTCCCGCCATTAAGGCCGAGCTTTTGTAAATAGCCGACGCGGGCCCTTTGGCGCATCGTCGTCCAAGAGGCCCGCAAACAGTTCGCGTCAACCGATAGCCGCGCCGCCGCGTTCGGCCAAAGCAAGAATCGGCATCATCTGGCGCGGGGTCTTTGCTGCAAGATCGGCATGTTCGAGCAGTTTGCGATCGTTAGTTACCAAGTAATCAACCTGTGCGCGCTTGCATGCGGCGAGCACCAAATTGTCCTCGTAATCGCGATGGAGCGCTAAGTATTTGTTGGCCAGCCAAAGGTCCGACGCATCTGCACCCACGGCCGTGGCGTTTTCGGTCATATTCCGAACAAACGCCAACGCCGCATCGCCAATTGCACGGGCAGATGCCTCGTCGATCGCTCCCCCGCTGGCAAGAACGCTACGCTTCAGCTCGTGTTGGACAACGTACAGCACGTCCTTGGCAATATGCAACGGGAAGAACAGTAACGCCCCCGTCTCCGCCGCCTGCCCAATAAACGCACGCGCGGCAAGCGACTCGGCATGGTCGACGCAAAACGAATCAACCCATACGTTGGCGTCCACCATGATCTTGAGAGGCGCCCCACTCACTGGATCATCCCCTTTTGGCGATAATGCTCATCCATGGCTTCGGAATAGATTGTGTCCCAATCGCGATCGTCGGATGTAGACGATGTATCGATACCCAGGTCCGCGTAAAGCTGATCCGCCGCCGCCCATGATGCGACAAACCGCGATGTGGCACCAGCGCTAGGCAGTTGGTCGTCAACAGCCGACAACACCTCTTCGCACGAACCGCCGCCCTGTGCAACCTTCGCTACGACCTTTTTGATGAGCTCGGGCAGTGACCCGCCCGAAAGCCGCAGCACCTCCTCGGCACGGTTCTTGACCTGGCGATCCACGCGAACGTTCACCTGCGCCATGCCGCTAACAGCACCCATGTCGATCCCGCTCCCTTCAATTGCTAGCCCCGCTAGCAACACTATATAGAGAAGCTAGCAAATGTTCAAATGCAAAAGGCCTGCGCCCAGACGACAGCCGTCCGGGCGCAGGCCAGATAACGTGGGCGAACACGTCTGCTAGCGCAGATAAGCCTTCGCGTTGCTCAGGCTGTAAGCGATCGTCGAGCCGTTGTGCAGCAGCGACGATGCCTGCGGGGTAATCGCGCCGGTAATCCCCAGTGCCAACAGCGCTGAGTTGGTGAGCATCACCTTAGAGTAGGAGCTCGTCAGACGATCAACGAGGCCCTGGCTCATGCGGCGCAGGCGAACGATCGCGGCCAGATCCGTGTCGGTCAGGATGATGTCGGCGACCTCCTTGGCGATGTCGCTTCCACCGCCCATGGCCAGACCCACATCGGCCAGGCCCAGCGCCGGTGAGTCGTTGACGCCGTCGCCCACCATGGCAACGTGGCGCCCCTCGCGCTTAATCCGCTCCACATAGGCGTACTTGTCCTCGGGTAGCAGCTCGGCCTTAAACTCGTCGACTCCTGCCTCTCGCGCAATACGCTCGGCCGTGCGCTCGGAATCGCCCGTGAGCATAACGACATGCTTGACGCCCAGCGCATGCAGGTCGGCGATGGCCTCGCGCACGCCGGGTTTGAGCGGGTCCTCGATACCGAGCACGCCAACGACCGTGCCGTCGACCGCCAGGTACAGCGGCGACAGGCCCTGCATCTGGGACTCGATTCGCTCCTTGATGTCAGAATCGAGCTGCGCGCTCTCGTCCTCAAACACAAAGTGCGCGGAACCGATGATGGCGCGACGCCCCTCGATGGACGAAGCGATGCCGTGCGCCACAATATACTCGACCGCAGCGTGACGCTCGCGGTGCTCGAGCCCACGCTCGCGGGCGGCGTTGACCACGGCGCGTGCTACCGGATGCGGGAAATGCTCCTCCAAGCAAGCGGAAAGGCGCAGGATCTCATCCTCGCTCCAGCCGTCAGTCGTCAGTACGCAAGCTAGGCGCGGCTGGGCCTCGGTCAGCGTACCGGTCTTGTCAAAGACAATGGTATCGGCCTTGGCAAACGACTCAAAGTACTTCGCGCCCTTGACCATCACGCCCATCTTGGCGGCATCGCTCATGGCAGTCATGACGGCGACGGAACCCGTGAGCTTGAGTGCGCACGAGTAGTCGACCATCAGCGCCGCCGAGGTCTTGATGAGGCTGCGGGTAGTAAGCGCAACCAGGCCCGCGAGCAGGAAGTTCCACGGGACGATCTTGTTGGCGAGGTCTTCCATGTGCGACTGGCCCTCGGACTTGAGCGAGTCGGCCGTCTGCACGAGCGAGACGATCGAGCGCAGTTTGGTTTGCGCCGTATTGGCGCGCACGCGCACCAAGATGCTGCCGTCTTCCACGACGGTTCCGGCGAACACGTCGTCGCCCACGCTGCGTTCGACGGCCAGCGGCTCGCCGGTCAGGGTCGCCTGGTTGACCATAGCGCTCCCCTGCTCGACAACACCGTCGATGCAAATGGACATGCCAGTACGCACGGCCACCAAGTCGCCGGGCTCGAGCTCGGCGGCGGCAACGCTTACCTCGATGTCGCCGACGACCTTTTGCGCCTTATCGGGCACATCGAGCAGCGAGTTGATGAGCTCGTTTTCGCTCATGGCGCGGGTGTAGTCCTCGAGCAGCTCGCCCACGTTGAGCAGGAACATCGTCTGGCCTGCGGTGTCGACATCACGTTTGACGAACGAAATGCCGATGGCCGAAGCGTCGAGCACGGGAACGGTCAGGCGCGGCTGCGCCAGCTCATGAAGGGCAGCGCGCAAAAAGGTCATGTAACCGGCTACGACAAACACCGCACGCAGGGGCGTGGGCAAAAACCAGCGACGCGCGTAATGGGCACCGACGAGTGTCGCTAGGTCCATAACGAGTTTGTGCTTGCGCGGCTCAAGCTGCATCACGTAACCCGTCTTTGCGTCGGCAATGGCCTGAGCGTCGAGCGCACCGACGGCGGCCAGCACGCTCGCGCGGCGCGGCTCATCGTATTCGAGCGCCATCTGGCCGATGCGGCCGTAGACGCGCACCTTGTGCACGCCGTCGATGTCGCCGCCAAGCTTAAGAAGTGCATCGAGATCGCTCTCTGGCACAGGACCCGCCAATTGAAGACGGGTCCTGCCGGGGATCTCGCTAATAATCGAGAATCTCATAGTTTGTGCCTGGGAGCGTTACTCGGCTGCCTCGTCAGCAGCGGCCTCGCTCTGGGTGATGTAAGCAGCCTCGGCAACCATGTCGTCGACATTAGCCTTGGCCTGCTCGACCATGTCCTGGTAGCCGTTCTTGATGCGCATGCCGCACGCGATACCCTGCACGCAAGCATTCTTTACCGGAGCGCTGGTGAGCAGCTTGATGCCGGCCGTACCGAGCAGAAAACCGCCACCGACAAGCAGGGTGTTAAACGTCGACTTCTTCATGTTGCTTCTCCCTTTTGCCGCATTGGACGCGGCATGGTGCCTCAGCACCCGAGTAAACAAGTTTGCTCGAGCACGCTTTTGAAATATCTCAATTTTATCTAACTATCTAGGTCAGCCATGGCTAACCTTTTGAAAAATAACGATGCGGAGTAACCGATTGTCAATGTGACAAAGGGACTGTCCCTTTGCCCCTTCTTACAACTGCCAGGTAGCTGCTTCCTTTTGCAGCGCCACCATGCGGGCGAATTCTCCACCTGCCGCCTTGAGCTGCGCCGGAGTGCCCTGCTCGGCAACCACACCATCCTTGAGTACAACGATTTTGTCGGCATTTTCCACCGTACGCATACGGTGGGCAATAACGATAACTGTCTTGCCTGCGAGGAGGCGGGAGAGCGCCTGCTGCACCACGGTCTCGTTCTCCACATCCAAACTCGCCGTCGCCTCGTCCAACAGCACGATAGGCGCGTCTTTGAGCAGCGCACGGGCGATAGAGATGCGCTGGCGCTCACCGCCGGACAGCTTGGAGCCGTTCTCGCCGATCATGGTGTCATAGCCCTGCGGCATGCGGCTCACAAACTCGTCGCAGTTGGCGGCACGCGCGGCAGCAAGCACTTCCTCATCGGTGGCATCGCGACGACCAAGACGGATGTTTCCCATCACCGTGTCGTCAAAGAGCAGCACGTCTTGGAACACAATGGCGTAGTCGCGCAGCAGCACCTCGGGATCCACGCTCGCAACATCCACGCCGCCCACGGTGACCGTGCCTTCGGTGGCGTCCCAAAAGCGCGCGGCCAGGCGGCTCACCGTGGACTTACCGGAGCCCGAAGGACCGACCAGTGCCGTGACCTCGCCTTCCTTGGCGGTAAAGCTCACATCGGTAAGAACTTTCTCGCCGGCGCGGCCGTCCTCGCCCGCACCATAGCCAAATGCCACGTGATCGAACACCACATCGTGGCCTACGGGCTCAAACTGCTCGCTGCCCCGCGCCACGGGCTCTTCCATGATGGAACGCATGCGCTTGGCCGACGACTCGGCGGCAAACAGCTCGGTCATCAGCATCAGCGCCTGATCAAAGGGCGCATAGATGCGGCTCACCATAAGCAGGAAGGCAAACATCATCAAAAAGTCGACCTGGCCGGAGGCGACCATCGCGGCGCCCGTGACCAACGTAGTGGCAATCCCCAGGCGCAGGATGGCAAAAGCGGAATTGACCAAAAGCCCGCTAGCGAGCTCGCCTGTGGTGGTCTCGCGCTCCTCGGCGTCGATGACGGCATTGAGTCCCTCGAGATAATGGGCCTCCTGGTTGGTAGCGCGAATCTCGCGCACACAGTCGAGTGTCTCCTGGATGGCCTCGGTGACCTTGACCTTCTCGGCACGCACGCGGTCGAACACCGGGGCCATGGGGCCGCGCGTTAGATACAGCACGGCAAAGGCCACGGGCACGCTCCAAAACGCCGCGATCGCCAGCTGCCAGCAAAAGAACAGCGACGCCACGAACACAATGGCGCTTGCGATGATGGCACCCCAAAGCTCTCCCAGCACGTGGCTGTAGGCGTGCTCCATGGCCTGGACGTCGCCCATGATGGTCTCGGTTAAATCGGCCAGATCACGACGGCCAAAAAACGACAGCGGCAGCTTGCGCAAGCGCTCGGCAATCTCCATACGCTGCTTGCCGCACTCCTCGTAAAAGATGCAGTAGGTGTAGTAATACTGCTGCCAGTTAGAGGCAAAGAGCAACACGAAAAAGACCAGGAGGCCGCCCACAATCGGCAGGGCATCCGGCAGGTCGGCACCGGTGGCGAGATGTTCGACAAAACCGGCCATGACCAGGAACAATAAGCCCATGCCGGCCATGGTAATGAGATTGGTGAGCGCGGTCCAGAAAATGCCGCGTTTTACGCCGGCGACGCCTTTATCGGATAGGAAATACTTCTTTTGGAATGAGGCGAACATTTAGGCCTCGCCTCCCTTCGTGACGGCGGCATCCGCGGCAGCAGTGATCTTCCAGCTCGCGGCCTGTTCGTATTCGGCCCACATCTTGGCGTATAGACCGTTTTGGGACAGCAGCTCGGCATGGGCGCCAGTCTCCTGCACGCTACCTTGGTTGAACACCACGATCTTGTCGGCCCCCACCACGGTCGAAAGCCGGTGCGCGATCATAATGACTGTGCGACCCGCCGCCAGTTTGCTAAAGGCACGCTGGATGAGCGCCTCGTTCTCGGGGTCGGCAAACGCTGTGGCCTCATCGAGCACCACGATAGGCGCGTCTTTAAGGATCGCGCGGGCGAGTGCCACGCGCTGTACCTCGCCGCCCGAAAGATATGCCCCTCCAGCACCGAGCATGGTGTTAATACCCTGCGGGAGCTTGGCCACAATGTCGTCGCACTGAGCTGCGGAGAGGGCCGCACGCACTTCGTCGTCAGTGGCCGTAGGCTTGGAGGCGCGCACGTTATCGGCAAGTGTTTGCCGGAACAGCTGGTTGGTCTGAAACACAAAGGCGACCTGGTCCATGAGCTCGTGCGGATCCATGTCACGAACGTCTACGCCGCCCACAAGCACGCGACCCGAGGAAACATCCCAAAAACGCGGGATCAGGCTTGCGCAGGTTGACTTACCGCCGCCCGAGGGACCAACCAACGCAAGGGTGCTACCTGCGGGAACGCTAAAGCTCACATGATCGACGGCAGGCGCTTCGGCACCCTCGTAGGTAAAGCTTACATCCTCAAAGCGCACATCGCTGCCGATAGGGTGCTTGGGCTGGGCAGGCACGGAGAGCTGCTTGGAATCCATAACGCTTCGGATGCGCGCCAGCGAATCGGCACTCATCTGAGACGCCTCGCCCACAAACATGAGCTTGGTCATGGCCGTCGGCACCACGGCCGAAAAGATCGCGTAAAACGTGAAGTTGACCATAAAGTGCGCGAAGTCCGTCTCGCCCGGCGCCAACAGCAACGCCACGGGCAAAAGAAATGCCACGAGGCCATTGAGCGCGGTAAGGTTGAGCACCTGCGGGCCTCGGCAGAACGTGCCCGCATAGCTTTGCGCCATGTCGGCGTATTCGGCGATCGCATCGTGAAACGCCTTAAAGGAGTAGACCGTCTGCTGGAAGACCTTGACCACGGGGATGCCGCGTACGTATTCGGTGCCGGTCTTGTTCATCTTGACCAGCGCGCCCATGTAAGCCTTCATAAACTCGGCGCCCTTGCCGCTCATCATGGTGGCCATGGCGCAAAACGAAACGACGACCGAGATTAGGCATGCCGCACCCAAACGCCAATCGAGGGCGAAAAGCAGCACGAGCAGGCCCACGACCATGGCGGTGGCGCCGGCGATATCGGGCAGCATGTGTGCGAGCAGCGTCTCGGTGGAGGCAGCGCATCCGTCTACGATACGGCGCAGCTCACCGGTGGCGTGCGTGTCAAAGTAGCCGAGCGGCAACTTGAGCAGATGCTCACTCGTGGTCTTGCGGATATTGGATGCGCAGCGAAACGCGGACAGGTGCGTGCACATGAGTCCCACAAAATAGACCACAATGCTCGCCAGGGCAAAGCCCACAGCCCACCAACCATACATCGCGATATTGGCGGCCTCGCTCCAGTTGGGCGCCACGGCGATAAGATCTCGCGCAACAAGCCAGATGCACACGTACGGGCCAAAGCTCAGCAGCTGCGAGAGCGCCGAGAGGGCCATGCCCAAATACGTTAGGAATTTACGTTCACCGGCATATGCAAGCAACTCGCCGATGCCGCCACCTTCCTTTTTTGATCCCTTTGCCATGAGATTCCTTTCTAACGGCTTGAGAGTTAACCGTAAGAAACTTATCATGGGCGTGTTAGCCAAGGCACACAATTGGGCCAGGCGTGGACGTTTTCGCAAATGAAGGGGACGCTTTTGAAAATGCGGCGGGCGGCAACCGATATAACCGAGCTCTACGCACCGCAGTTTGAGCAGTTTGGCCTGGAGCTTACCGGCAAGGGCGCCGTCTTTACCGGCGAGGTGGCAAACGATCGGGCGCACGGACGCGCATGGATCATGCCCCTTTCCCCCGCCTGCATCGTCATGGAGCATTTCATTACCCCGATGCACAACATGCACCTAGCCGAATACACGCCCGAACCGTACGCGTGCGTGAGCGAGGTCAGCGCGCCCACGCTCATGTGCATGCCCGAAGCCGGCATAACGCCTGCGAACCTCAAGCCGCTGCGTGGGCCGTGGCCGAGCAGCGCAGTCTGCAGCTTTATCCAAGACAGCTGCGGCGAGGAGCTAAGCCCGCTGTTTGCAGGGCAACTCTATCACTCACGCTCGGTGCTCTTTTTGCCTGGATATTTTGACGAGTTGGAGCATCGCTATCCCGCCGAGTTCGCGGGAGTCTTTGAGGCGTTTGCCGAGTCGTGGCACGAGGAGGCAGTATCTGCCATCTGCCACACACTACGCCGAATCAACGAGGACCGCGCTCGCGCCGTAGGCGGACACGTCTATATGCAAGGCATCGTGGAGACCATGGTCGCGGAGCTCGCCTGTTCGCGCGCGGCCCACAAGCAGGCGCGGCAGGCGGCAGACACACGCGCCAGCATAACCATTGCCGAAGAAGCAACGGCAATGATTGAGCGCGCGCTCGACAAAGGCAGACGTGTGGGTATCAACGAGGTAGCCGAGAGGCTCTACACAAGCCGCTCCAAGCTATGCGCCACCTTTAAGGCCCAAACTGGCGAGTCCCTGGGCGCCTACATCCGCAGACGCCGCATGGAGCGAGCACAGGACCTTTTGGCCGATAGCTCGCTCACGATAGCGCAGGTAGCAGAGCGGCTCGATTATCCCCAACAGGCCGCCTTCGCCCAAGCCTTCAAGCAACACACCGGCACCACCCCCACCACCTGGCGCTCCCAACATCAATAAAAAGACGGCAAAGGGACAGCCCCATGAGTTCCACACGCAATGTGACAAAGGGACTGTCCTTTTGTCACATTTACAAAAATGGGCGCGCCAACGGCGCGCCCATTCACTCTATTCAATTCAGCCCGTCT
>ERZ773138.3476-NODE-3476-length-9997-cov-8.157815_pt1 | contig 9997 bp, 12 predicted proteins | sample MGYA00511114_ERZ773138 | MGnify/ENA primary metagenome ERZ773138 (study PRJEB29015, sample SAMEA2737805) | human gut metagenome | biome: human gut; feature: human-associated habitat; material: faeces | place: China | collected 2012 ...
CCCTGCTCCAGATCGATCATAAAATGGAAGAAATTCAGGAATCCGCCGTTTTTCTTTAATTCCATCAAACGGTCTGCCAGACGGTCATATTCCTTACAGATCTGATCCAGATCCTCCTCTGTAATGGCATATTCTACCTTGGGATCCTCCACAACAGGCTCCACAGAAATCTGGTCAAAGCCCTGATCATACAAATGGAATACATCCTCAGAGAAATCCAGATTATACTTGGTATAAGTACCACGGACATACCATTCCTTATCGCCGCGCTTTTCTACCAGCTTCTTGAAATTCTTTACGATGCGGTCATAGCTTCCATTGCCATCGGCACGAACACGCATACGGTCATTGACCTCCTTACGTCCATCAATGGAAAGAACCACATTGTACATTTCCTTATTGATAAAATCAATGGCATCATCATCCAAAAGCATACCATTCGTCGTAATGGTAAAACGGAAATTCTTGCCATATTCCTTCTCTTTGCTTCTTGCATACGCTACGGTCTGCTTTACTACATCAAAATTCATCAACGGCTCTCCACCAAAGAAATCCAACTCCAGATTTTCTCTGCCCACAGATTTCTCCAAAAGAAAATCAATCGCAGCCTTTGCAGTCTCCAAAGGCATCAGCTTACGTCCCGTACCGAAATCACCGGTGGAGGCGAAGCAGTATTTGCAGCGGAGATTGCAGTCATGGGAAATATGAAGACACATTGCCTTGATCGGAGAATTGATCGCCGTCTCTGCATAAACGGCATATGGATCTCCGCTAAACAGTACCTTATCATGGTACAGTTCCAGAATCTCTCCGTAACATTCCTTCAACTGCTCTACCGTATACTTGCCGCTAAGCTCATCCAGCGCCTTCTGCGGACAAGTCTCCTCTAACGGCTCCTCAATATAATCCAGCAGATCATATGTCATATCATCCACCAGATGAACACCGCCACTATTTACATCCAATACAATATTTAAATCCTTTGCTTTAAATTTATGAATCATTTTTGTCCTCTTTACTCTTTCTAATATGTTGACAACACATAAATAGCTGCTGCAATAAATTGCAGCAGCTATCAGCTTTCAGCAATCACAACAATTATTTGTCGTCATCCTCTCTTGCACACTTCTGATTTCCTACAGTACAAGATGTCTTGCATGCAGACTGGCAAGATGCCTGACACTTACCACAGCCGCCCTTCTTTGCGGACTCGCTTAAGTTTGCTTTGTTTAATGTCTGAATATGCTTCATGATATCCTCCATCCTTTCATAAGTTCTAAACACAATTATTTATTCTATTTTACCACATCCCGTAAAAAATTCAACCATTTGACGAAAATTTTGCAATAAGTATTTTTTCCGTCAAGATCTTGTTATTGCAAAAGGAAGAAACTGGCAAAATAATTTGAGTGCATTTGCAGATAATAGAAATCAGGATAAGCAAACAACAAAGCCTATCCCGCCGAAAAAGATATGAATCTGTATATACAGAATGAAATCAATCGGCAAAACAATTTCAAGGAGGTAGAAAAAAATGACAAACAGTCAGAGTTCAAGAATGGAAGTTCCACAGGCAAAGGAAGCTATGGATAAGTTTAAGATGGAGGTTGCCAGCGAGTTAGGAGTACCACTTAAGAATGGTGGATATAACGGTGACCTTACTTCTGCACAGAATGGTTCTGTTGGTGGCGAGATGGTTCGTCAGATGATCAAGCGCCAGGAAGAGTCTATGGCAGGTAAATAATCACCTGTAACCGGGACACAACATCCCAATATCTTCCATGAATGACCATGGAAAAAGGGCTGAGATTCTAAAGAACCTCAGCCCTTTGTATATTTTAAAACAAATCTTACAGCTCGATGTATTTTCCTTCACCATCGTCTCCGTTGATGACATAATATGCTTTGCCTTCCTCAGAGTTGATGTAAACCTTCAGATCCTTGATACGTCCAATCTGATGACCCTCGTTTTTGTATGCCTGCTCGAAGAGTTTGATGGCAGCAGGTTTGTTATCCTCGATACCGATGTAGCCCTTCTCTACCTTAGCCGCCTTCATCAGGAGGTTCAAGCCAACGAGAATCTCATCGGCATGCTCCATCATCAGACGATAGTCGGCTGTGATATAAGGCTCACACTCTACACCGTTGATGATGACGCACTCAGCCTTGGCTCCTGGAGGAGGACAAAGCTTGATGAAGGTAGGAAAACCGGCACCACCCATACCAGTGACACCCGCTTCCTTGATGCGGTTTACGATTTCCTCTGGAGTAAGCTCAGTATGAGCCTCAAGCGTCTCGAGTTTATCAGAGCGGTCGATACTCTCCTCCCACTCATCGCCTTCTACATTAATGATAATGCAAGGCTTGCGATAACCGGTAGCATCAATAGATGTATCTACCTTGAACACAGTTCCTGATACGGAACTGTAAATAGGAGCACTCACAAAGCCACCAGCCTCAGCAATGAGTGTACCCACCTTCACCTTGTCGCCCTTGGCAACTACAGGCTTGGCAGGAGCACCGATGTGCTGACCAAGCGGAAAAATAGCCTGCTTAGGGAGAGGAGCCACCTGAGTAGCCATCTCGGCAGTAATCTTATTCTCTTCTGGGTGAACTCCACCAATTCTAAAAGTTCTCAAATTCATGATTATTCCTCCTTTTTCTTAACTGGGAAATTTACTTTTACGAGAGCACCTGTTGGGCATTCATCAACACACTTGGTACACATGCGGCACTTATTGAAGTCAACATAAGCCACATTGTTTTCGATGGTGATAGCATCAAACTTGCAGACCTTCTGACATTTACCGCATCCGATGCAAGCAACGCTACAAGCCTTCTTGGCAACAGCACCCTTGTCGTGGTTTACGCACTGAACGTAAACTCTACGGCCCTTAGGACCCTTCTTGCGGAGCTCGATGATATGACGTGGACAAGCGTTGGCGCAAGCACCACAACCCGTACACTTCTCTTCATCAACCTCAGGAATGCCAGTTTCAGGATTGATAGAGATTGCGCCAAACTGGCAGGCAGCCACGCAATCGCCACAACCCAGACAGCCGAACCCGCAGCCTGTTTCGCCAGCGCCACATGAATTCATAGCTGCACAAGTGTGCAAACCATCATACTCGGCAATGCGAGGACGATTCTCGCAAGTACCATTACAACGAACCACAGCCACCTTTGGCTCGGTATTGGCTACTGCCATACCTAAAAGGTCGGCTACCTTGCCCATCACGTCGGCACCACCTACCGGACACATCAGTCCATCGATAGAACCGGCATCAGCACCCTTCACCAGAGCTGCGGCCATACCAGAACATCCGGCAAAACCGCAACCACCACAGTTGGCACCTGGCAGAATCTCTCCTACCTGGCCCAAGCGAGGGTCTTCTTCGACGGCAAACTTCTTAGATACTCCGAAGAGAACCAGCGCTGCAATCAGCGCGATTGCTCCGAGAACCAAGACAGCAATCAAAATAAAATTCATAATTTTTTGTGTTTTGTTTTGTTATTTTCTTTGTTTTAAAATAAAGGCTCATCGCAGAAACCACAGGAGCACATCACGCACCCTATGTTTCTATAGAGAAGCTCAGCTTGTTTTTAAGTTTGTTTCTGAATAAGTAGAGCACCACATAGTATGGAATGAGAATGCCCAATGCCGAGAGCGCTGCAGCTCCCTCTGAGTGAGTAGCTTTCAGTACACCGACCAAAGCGATCACCATCAGTATCAGCGGCAAGAGATAGCCATAGAAACTGGCTCTGAAGCCTACAGTCGAATCAGCAGTCACCACCACGCTATCGCCTTTGTGGTAGAGAGACGCCTCTGAGGTAGAAACCTCAATCATCTTCTCTTTCGATTCAGATGCAGTACAATGAGCAGCCACCTTGCAAGCGCTGCAGGCTGACGACTGTACGATGCGAATGCACACACAACCTTCTTCTACGCTTTCTACGATGCCAGAATGTTTTATTTTGTTATTCATTTGTAATGTTGAGATTGCATTTTTGCAATTCAAGTGCAAAGATACTACATTATTTAGAAATGGCAAACAAAATCGAAAAGAAAATATAAAAAAAGAAGCGTAAACGTTATCTATACCCTGGAATCAGGCAGTTTGAGAACAAATTAAAAGCAAAAATGCTTTTTTTTTAGCAACTTCTTTTGGTGATATCAATTTTTTATGTACCTTTGCATTGATTATTAAAGAATTGATATGGAAACATTAGAGCAAACAATCATGCAAGTAGAGCGCTTTATCAGAAAAGTGGCTCAAAAGTTCCCAGCGCCAGAATCTGACGACGAGACTTCTCAAATGACCGACATCCACGTAAGGGTTTCGCAAGACAGTGGCGAACTCCTGGCCTTTGACGACGATGACAACGAGATTACCCGCTGCGTTGTTGAGCAATGGATAGAAAACAAGGATGAAGACTTCTACGACGAGGTAGCAAAGCTGCTTCGCGATGTATTGCGCAAACAGGCTGATATCATAGATCATCTCGGCATTCTCAAGCCATACAGCTTTGTGCTCGAAGATGAGGATAAAGAGCATATTGGCGAGCTCTATCTTGCTGACGATGATACGATCATTGTAGGTGGTGACTTGATGGAGAATCTGGACAACGATCTGGATAACTTCCTGAACGACCTGCTGAAAGAATAAAAAAATACAGGATGAAAGGACTACCCGCTCCCCCATCCCAACAAAATAAAAAACCGTTGCACTCTCTCCTATCGAGTACAACGGTTTTTCTGTTTTTAACGGTCTTTCCGTTTATATCATCTAACCAATCTAAAAAGAAATTTTCTTTTTCTTACCTTTACTTTCGTTTCCTACGCGGTCAAGAGCAGTTACTACATACACATATTTCTTGCCACTCACATAAGGGATGCGATAGAAATTATCATAAGTTACTGCCTGGAGTGCAGAAACATCATTGAGATTTACCTTAGCTCCTTTCTCAAAACGATAGATAGCAAAACGGTTCACCTGATCGCCCCACTTTTTCTTGCTAGCCTTAGGAGCCTTCCATACCAGCAGCGGACCTTTCTCGGTCCACATCAGCTTGACACCCTTTACCCCCTTTGGCGCCTTATTATCAAGGAAAGGCATAGAGGGTGGCAATGCTGGATACTTCCAATAATTGTTGCGGAGTGTATGTCCGATATTACCTACATTATCGGCAGCAGTCTGCGCATACCAGAGCACAGTGCCCTTCACATTATTCATCTGCTGATGCAAACGGTGCTTGGCAGGCAACTGATGACTGCGCGGATTGACTGGATCAGCAAACTTGGCTGTACGCTCTATATCTTCACCTATATATAATGGGCGGTTGCCAGCATGCTTATTCCACCAGGTTATGAGCGTCTTGTAATCGGCAGCACGATTGCCAATCTCCCAATAAATCTGAGGCACACAATAGTCTATCCAACCATTATTCACCCAAAGCAATACATCTGCATAAAGATCATCATAATTCTGGAGGCCGAAAGTTTCTGAACCATTAGGATCGGTACGCTTGTTGCGGTAGATTCCGAATGGAGAAACACCAAACTTAACCCAAGGCTTAACGGCATGAATGGATTCGCTGAGCTGCTTTACAAACCGGCTCACGTTATCACGGCGCCAATCACCTATGTTTCGCATGCCGCGCGACTGCTGGCGGAAGAGCTGCTGATCAGGAATCTGTCGTCCGGCCTCTGGATATGGATAGAAATAATCATCAATATGGAATCCATCAACATCATATCGGCTTACAATGTCCACAGCCACCTCGCAAATATAGTCGGCTGCAGCCTGCAACCCAGGGTTCAACAGCGTCAGCTTGCCATACTGAAAACAGAGATCAGGACGCCTCTTCACGATATTCTTCGGCGAAACCTGCTCATAGGAAGTTACGCTATGCTTGGCACGATAAGGATTAATCCAGGCATGAAGCTCCATGCCACGATTATGACACTGCTCTATCATCCACTGCAACGGATCCCAATAAGGAGAAGGAGCCTTTCCCTGCACTCCCGTAAGAAACTTGCTCCAAGGCTCTAAATCACTCTTATACAGAGCATCACACTCGGCTCGAACCTGAAAGATTATCGCATTCACGCCATCCTTCTGCAGTTCATCAAGCTGTCTGGTAAGCATCGCCTGGATCTGCTGCGTACTCTTGCCCAGATACTGTCCGTTAACGCACTGTATCCAGGCTCCACGAAACTCTCGTTTGTTCTGAGCCTTCATTGTTGCCGACGACATCAGCATCATTGCAACAACGAGCATCAAAATCGCTTTCAGTCTTTTCATCTGTTATCTGTTATTTATCAATTTCATTTTTTCCTTTTCATTCTACAGTTTGTTCTTCATCCCTCAGCTTCGGGAGTGAAATATGGTATCTTACAGCCAGCAATCGGATGGCACAGACCACACAGAAAGCTACAATCACCGTAATATAGAGGCTCACACCCAGATAGCTCAATCCCCAATAAGCCAAACCACCGGCGACACAAGCCATCGCATAAATCTCCTTTCGGAAGATGACCGGCTCTTCATTAAGAAGCACATCGCGGATAACACCGCCTGCAGCACCCGTGATACAGCCCATGATGATGGCTACCCAAAAGGAGAAACCACATTCGAGCGACTTCTGGATGCCCGCAATATTGAAAAGCGCCAAGCCCAAGGTATCAAACAGAAACCAGGTATTGTCAAGACGCTTGAGATAGCGGTGGCAAGCAATCACTACCAACTGCGCAAACAGCGTACAAATCAGGTAGATAGGACTCAACATCCAAAACGGACGCACACCAAGCATCACATCTCGTATGGTTCCACCACCTATGGCTACAGCCACACCACAAACAAAACCGCCCAGCCAATCATAGTGCTTACTTGCAGCCAGACGAATGCCCGAAAGGGCAAAAGCAAATGTTCCAATGAATTCTATCACGCTATGAAGCGTGAGCACGAATTCAGGATCGCCATGTATCATCATTTTCTCGTATCAGTTAGTGTTCTAAATATCAATTTTTAATTATCCATATATCTATTCTAAATCACTAATTCTTGAATCTTTCTCCCCAACAGGTAACCATCCAGTTGTAGAGGCGCTCCTCGGAAGGCGAATGCTGCGCATGCCAGAAGCGGGCATCCTTCAATTCGTCTGGCAGATACTGCTGCTCTGTGAAATGTCCAGGATAATCGTGAGGATACTTATATCCGTCATGATAGCCCAAATCTTTCATCAGTTTGGTAGGAGCATTGCGGATGTGCAGCGGAACAGGCAGATTACCCGTTTGCCGTACAGTAGCCAGCGCATCATTAATGCCCAGATAAGCACTGTTGCTCTTCGGACTCGTGGCCAGATACACCACAGCCTCAGCAAGGGCGATACGCGCTTCGGGCCACCCTATCTTCATCACCGTATCGAAGGCAGCATTGGCAAGCAGGAGTGCATTCGGATTGGCAAGTCCCACATCCTCAGAGGCACTAATCACAACCCTACGGGCTATAAACTGCGGGTCTTCTCCTCCTTCTATCATCCTCGCCATCCAATAAAGCGCAGCATCGGGATCGCTTCCGCGAATACTCTTGATAAAGGCTGAGATAATATCATAATGCATCTCACCCTGTTTATCGTAAGCCAGCGGATTCTGCTGCAACTGCTCTTCTACCATCTTGTCGGTAATCACAATCTCTGAAGATCCGGCAGATTCTACCACCAGTTCCAGGATATTGAGCAGTTTGCGGGCATCTCCACCACTATATCGCAGCAGCGCGCCCGTCTCTTCCAACTTAATATTCTTTTCTCTGAGTTCTACATCCTGCGTAATGGCACGATGCAGAAGCCCTTCAAGATCAGCCTTTTCGAGCGGTTTGAGAACATAGAGCTGACATCTGGACAACAGCGGCCGAATCACCTCGAACGAAGGATTCTCGGTGGTAGCACCTATCAGCGTAACAATACCCTTCTCTACTGCACCCAAAAGCGAATCCTGCTGACTCTTGGAGAAACGGTGAATTTCATCAATAAACAATATAGGAGAAGCCGAATTAAAGAATCTACCACTCTTTGCTCTTTCTATCACCTCGCGGACATCCTTTACGCCACTGGTCACCGCGGAGAGGGTGAAGAACGGCACCTTGATGGTTTGTGCCACGATTTGAGCAAGGGTAGTCTTGCCCACTCCAGGGGGTCCCCAGAGGATAAAAGAGGATATGCGCCCTGCATCAATCATCTTGCGCAGCACGGCCCCCTCACCTACCAAATGCTGCTGTCCTACATAGTCAGCAAGCGTGTGAGGTCTCATTCTTTCAGCTAACGGTTCACTCATAGTACGTGCAAAGGTAATGAAAAAAATCGAATTCCAAATAAAAAAGTGACCAAAAACACAAAAAAACAGCAAGAAAATTTGGATATATAAAAAGAAGTACTTACTTTTGCACACACAAACACAATTGAAGATGAATAAAGATAAAATATTAACACTGAAGAATGTTACTAAAAGTAGCATTTGGGAATTGCAGGAGAACGATGTGTTCCGTCTTTGGGAAGCAGCAGAAAAGGATGCTGACCTCAAGGATTACCAGAACAAGTATATCGCAGTGATCCGCAGCGCATTCGAAATGGAACCAGTGACGGTAGACCGTCCTGAAGTGATTGACAAACTGATGGCACGCGGCTTTAAGATTGGCACTTTCCGTATCAACGACAAGAAAGAAAAGTATGCCATCAAAAAGCGCCCTATCATGCGTGTTACTGATCTTACTTACGAAAATGTAAGTCACATCACCGCCAATAAGCTCATCGAACTCTTGGAGCGCAACTTTGGTGGTGGCTGGGAGAGTCTGCCTCAGAGCATCCAGGACATCATCGAAAGTAATTTCGACATCAGCACAACTACTCTTCCTGCTGACCGCCTGAAAAAGCCAGGAGGTCTGTACGAGAAAAAGCTCGCCGATGACTACGAAGTGCTCGTGGTACCAAAAGGTTCTTGGGTAGAAGCTATCTTTGCCAAGGAGAAGCCAAAGGTAGAAAAGGTTCGCATGAGATTCGATGATGAGAATGATTTGAAACGCAACAACGACCTGCTCGACCCAGACGAGGATGAAGACGAGGATGCACCAGAAATCGAGGATCACTACAACGATCCAGATGAGGATGACGATGCATTCGATGACGACAAGCTTACTGAGGAAAGCTACCGTACTACCTTCGAAGACCCGGAGAACCTCGGTCTTGATGATGCAGAAGACGTAGCCGACGATGATTATTAATTCAGTTTATACATTATTATAATATAAAGAGAAATGAACGCATTAATTGGATTTGTTGCATTGATCGCTGTGGGCCTCGTAGGTTGGGCGATTGCAGAATTTAAGTACAAGGCTTTCACTTTCACCCGTTCAGAAAAGGACATCGAGGAAGAGAAAGAGCTTGAAGAGCAGAAACACGCAGAGGGTTTCAAGGAGATGAACATCCGCGACATCATGCGCAAAAACTCAACCAATGGTTATAACGCAGTAGGTTAGTAGTATGTTAATTTACCTATGCTTATGATACAGTATATCATCATAGCAATCATATTGGCGGCATGCGTCACGTATGCCGCCATTTGTATCTACCGCTCCATCAAACAAGCACGAGAGTGTAAAAACTATCAATGTTCAGGTTGCCCATTCGTTAAGAAATGCCAAAAGAACAAAAAGAAAGAGGCTACTCAACGGAAAGAACAAGAGTAGCTCTCATAAAAGAGCTGCTAAAACTACTTTTACTGTCATGCAACGAGGAAACCAGACAAAAAATAAAGCATTTCAGAACCCGTTCATTATGAGCAAGATACAAAGAAAGTGATTGTTTTAATTAAAAAAGTTGCATAAAAATTTGGTAGAACCAATAAAAAGTAGTACCTTTGCACTCGCAAATCAGAAATGATTATTCTACACAAGGTGTCTTAACCGAGCGGTTAGGTAACGGTCTGCAAAACCGTGTAGAGCGG
>ERZ773138.3479-NODE-3479-length-9990-cov-3.523603_pt1 | contig 9990 bp, 7 predicted proteins | sample MGYA00511114_ERZ773138 | MGnify/ENA primary metagenome ERZ773138 (study PRJEB29015, sample SAMEA2737805) | human gut metagenome | biome: human gut; feature: human-associated habitat; material: faeces | place: China | collected 2012 ...
CCATTTTATTTTTCCATCATTTGTCACAACTGTATATGGTTCATCATCATACAACAAATATGGCATAGCTTTTTTAGCTCTCTTTATTATATTTCTATTAATTAAAATTTTACTATCTTCAGTCATTTCTCCTGAAAAAGCTAATTTTATATCACCTTTTCTTAAAGCTAAAATAAGTTTATCTCCAAAACTTAATGTTAAACCTGCTTGTCCTTGATAGCTTGATGTATACTCATTTCCTAATTCGTCTGTATAATCATATTCCTTTTTATTTTTAGCATTTGTTGCAATAGTATCATTTGTTTCCAATCCAAAATAAATTTGCTGTCTTTCTGTATTTAATTTATCATCTTTTCCAGATACATCTTTTTGTAAATATTGAATATCACCTTCTTCTGTTGTATTTGTAGCTGATGTTACTATTTGCCCTATTCCATGTGTATATTCATAAGTTTTATTTGTGTATGTTCTACCTGAATTCACAATTTCTCTTGGTGAAACATATACCAATTGATCTCTTTCATCAATTTTATATTTTGCCAAATTTACTTGTCTATATGTATAATATCCAGTTCCTGTTTGTTTTTCCTTAACCGTTGCTAATATTGATTCTTTACTTACAAGTGGTATATTATTTATTATTTTATCATTATTTTTAACCTCTTGCTCTGTAATAGTTCCTGAATATTCTAAGCTATTTTCATTTACATCAATTCCATAAGCATTTTTTGTACTTTCTATATTATTTGATATATTTTCTTTTTCTTTATCCAATTTATTAGGTGTAACAAATATCAAATTAAAACCTATCATTACAACAAATAAACAAACTAAATATATTGGTATTATAGCTAAACTTTTTAAAACCTTCTGTGTGTTTTTTTGTTTAAAATATTTTATAGCTATTCCTACACATATTATTATTACTATACCATATATTGTATATCCCCATCTTTTTATTGTTGTATCTGTATAGCTTGCACCTGTTAATTCTATATTACTGCTAACACCATCAAATCTAGTAGTTGCCGTATTTTCTATAGTAGCAATCTTTCCAAACAATATATTTTGTGTATTAAGTATTGTTCCAATACCAAATATGATTGCTATTAACATTACATTTCTTAATATCTTTTTTATAAATAAACTTTCTCTTAACATTAGTCCATCTATACCATCAAAATACCTATTAAATACAATTACATAATACAACGCCATATATACCGTCATTCCTATTATTAACCAAAATCCATAATTTAATATTTGATCAATTAACGGCTTTTGAAAAAAATAATATCCTATATCTAGTCCAAAAATTGATTCTGTTTTTCCAAATGATACATTACTCATTCCTAAAATTATATTTTGCACAAGACTATTTGATGCTATTACACTAGTTATTGCTGAGATTATTAAAGCTAACGATTTATTTGGTAATTTAGGCATTTCTATTTTTTCTCTATCAAAAAATTCTCTTAATCCTTTTTTTATTCCTCTATTTGTCACATATATTAAAAAATATAAAAACACAAATATTATAGCCATAACACTATATTTTACCTTATAATTTGTTAAAAGTTCTTGTACATACTGTTCTCCTAATTCTTTATATTCTAAATAGTTTCCTCTCATTACAACACAACTAGTAATTGCAAATAACACTATAAATATTATAACAACTATTCTTCTTATTCTTTTATTATTTTGTTGTTTTTTTATTTGTTTTATTGTTTCTTTAGTTTTCGCTTTTTCCTCATTTGAATTTCTATTTTCTTTTTTTATTTCTTCTGGAGTTTCATTTTTTGCTATTTTTATTTGTTCTATATCTTCTTTTTCTTGCAAATTTATTTCCTCCTTAATTACTAAAATTTTACTTTATTTCAATACATTCTATATATTACAAAATCAAACACATTTTTAACTAAATTTCTTTTCTTGCATTTGTTATGTTTTATATTATAGCTTTTACAAAATCCTCTGCATTAAATACTTCCATATCATCTATTTGTTCACCAACACCTATAAATTTAACAGGAATTTTATTTTCCTCTACTATACCTATAACTGCCCCACCTTTTGCCGTTCCATCTAATTTAGTTAAAACCAATCCTGTTATATCTGCTTCCTTTTTAAAAGCTTTAACTTGTGATATTGCATTTTGTCCTGTAGTTCCATCTATTACAAGTAATACTTCTTTATCTGCATCTGGCATTTCTTTATTTATTACTTTTTGTATTTTATTAAGCTCATCCATTAAATATTTTTTATTATGCAATCTTCCTGCTGTATCAACTATTAATACATCAGCCTCTTCTTCTTTCACCTTTTTTATTGCATCATATACAACAGATGCTGGATCAACTCCCTCTTCTCTTTTTACTATTTCAGCTCCAGATCTTTTTGCCCAAATTTCTAATTGTTCTACTGCTGCTGCTCTAAATGTATCTGCTGCTGCAACAACTACTTTTTTTCCATCTTTTCTTATCCTATTTGCTATTTTTCCTATTGATGTTGTTTTTCCTACTCCATTTACGCCGATAACTAATATTATTGATGGTTTTGTATTTAAGTGCATTTCTTTATCTGTCACCTCTAAAATTTCTTGCATTTCTTCTCTTAATACTTTTTTTACTTCTTCTTCATCTTCTATTTTTTCTTTTTTCATTCTTTCTCTTAATTTGCCTATTATTTTTGTTGATGTATCTATACCTATATCTGACATTATTAGTATTTCTTCAAGCTCTTCTAAAAAATTTTCATCTACTTTTCTAAAATTACTAAATACATCATTTATTTTTTCGTTTATTGATTCTTTTGTTTTGTTTAACCCTGTTTTTAACTTGTCAAAAAATCCCATGATTTCCTCCTTTTGTTTGTTCCTAGTTTTTATGTTTTACATTGTATCATATTTTTTTTGCTTTTTCCATTATTTTTTTGTTTTTTTATAAAATCTATGGTTTTTTTCTTTTTTTTGTGTTAAAATACTTTTTGTATTATTTTTGCCAATATAGCTCAGTTGGTAGAGCAACAGATTCGTAACCTGTAGGTCGGCAGTTCGATTCTGCCTATTGGCTCCATTTGAAATAAATTCACAAAATAATATTGCTAATTTATGTAAATAGTAGTATAATAATGTTGTAATTATTCGTCGGTACAGCGAAATATAATAAATGTACTATTTTAGTTATTTCTTAGTACTATTGTGCTAAGATACTAAAATATAGGAGGATTCTTATATGGCAAGTCATGAGTATTTACGGTTTATCTTAAAAACTCCAAAAGGATATTTAACTCAAACAGGAACTACTGAAGACATCTGTGACAAAAACATAATCGTCTTGAACATTTATGGTATAGGAGGATTTTTTTCTTCAAAAGAAAGTAATGTTCAAAATTTCTTAAAATTTTCCACTGTCAACTTTACTATTGATGAATGTCAAGTTCTTCAATACACGTGTCATACTGAAGGCTACTATTATTGTAGTGATTGTCCACGAAGTGATTATTGTGACTTTTGGAATAACAGAAAAAAATGTAAATTTCATGAAATAGCAGGCATCTAAAACAAAGATGTCACCCCATTTCATTTTAAAATGAAATGGGGTTCATTTATTACTTTTATATTATATGAAGTTCGAAGAACTCCCCCATAATATAAAGCCCTACCAGTATCAACCAATAGAGCTTTATGAAAAACACAATTAATTTATAGAATAAGAATCGTTACCATTATCTATCACATTCAACTTTTCAAAATCTTCTAATAGATAATGTTTTCTTATATAATCTATTGTATCACTATCACAATTTTGTGACTGACAAAATTTCTGTACAATAGATTGTGCATCAAAAGCATAGAAATAAGCATTTGACTGGCTAGAAGTAGTACCTGAATTAATTGCTATCAATGCCTGTAATAAAGTATTAAGATATTCTGCCAATTTATTATGCTTAGCATAATTTTGTTTATAGCTACTTAATTCATTATCAAAATATTCAGATACAGATTTTTTTTCTAAAAACAATTTAGGCAAATTCTTATCTGCTGCTATAATCTGATAACCGAGCTGCCTAGCCTCAAAATATATACCTGTCACTTTTGATTTAATATTATTTTCTATTAATATCATATCTGTATAAGCATCTACAATACCCTCAACAACATATGTCATTTTACCAGAAGCATCAATAAAACCTAACTGATGAAGAGTTTCATGGACATAAGTGGTTTCAAACTCATCTTTATGATCCTTATTTAGCAAAATATTTAAGTGAAGTTCATTAGAATTGTTAACATCCACATATCCCATTGTAATACTATTACCTAATACCCGTGTCGAAAAAAAGCTTACTTCTTGTTTTTCCAACTTTGTAGAAAAATCTATGCCATACTTTTCTATAAAATAATTACAAATACATTTTTTAAGATTTTCTACCTTTTTCGCTTGTTTTGAAGATAACTTGGAAAATTGTTGATTTTCATTAGTCTCATCTTCAAGATTTTTCGTTACCGTTTTTAGATTAGTAATAACATTTATGCTATCCTCTTTCCAATAATCAGTGTTTTCATATACATCTGTATTTATAAAACCACTATCAGTTACTCCAGAACTAGAACTACATCCACTCAAGCTAATAATAGCTAAAATAAGTGTTAAGCACAATCTTACCATTTTCCTACTAAATTTGTAAAATTATTGCAATTTTTTATGTTACTTCTTTCTAACTTTGCATCAATATAACTTCATTTTTCTTTAGACTTTCTTGCACATTTATAACTCTTTGATTAGAAGATCCCTTCCACTTTAAGGTTGGATTATGCAAATCATCCATATATTGACCATCAACTAAAACATCCAAATATTTTACAACTTCTTTATCCTTTAATTCTTTATCAAATCTAAAACCAGACCATGCCCACAAATTTTTATCTGGGAACTTTTGTTTAAATGCTTTTGCAAGTTTGGTAGTTCCCTCAATATTTTTAGGATTCATAGGTTCTCCACCAAGTATTGATAAACCTTCTATATTTTCATTTTCACACAATTCTAAAACCCTATTAATTGTACTATCTGTAAATTCCTTTCCACCATTAAAATCATGAGTTTCTGGATTAAAACAATTTTTACAATTAAATGTACAACCTTGCATAAATATTGACACTCTAACTCCTGGCCCATCTGCAATATCCATTTTTCTTATTTTATTATATCTCATGTTTATCATACTCCTTTTAAAAGCTATTATTTCAGGCAAATATAAATTTATCAATGTCTTCTATTTAAAAAACTATAAATTTATATTTACCATTGTTTTTATTCATCATCTTTATTATCTATATGTAACACTCTTTCCTTTATTTCTTGTGTACGACCTTTATTCCAAAAATTGCTTCCTATATACCCACATGTTCTTCTTGCTACATTTAATGTATCATGATCTCTATTACCACAATTTGGGCAATACCACTCAAGATTATCATCAATTAAAATTTCTCCATCATATCCACACTTTTGACAATAATCTGATTTTGTATTTAATTCTGCATACATAATGTTATTATATATAAATTTAATTATTTGTAAAACAACTTCCAAATTATCTTGTAAATTTGGAGTTTCTACATAAGAAATTGCACCACCTGGGCTTAATTGTTGGAATTCACTTTCCAATTTCAATTTAGAAAATGCATCAATTTCTTCAAATACTGGTACATGATAAGAATTAGTAATATAATCTCTATCTGTAATTCCTTTTATTTTTCCAAATCTTTTTCTTAAACATTTTGAAAATTTGTATGTAGTTGATTCTATTGGTGTTCCATATACACTATAATCAATATCTTCTTGCTCTTTCCATTCCTTACATTTATCATTTAATTTTTGCATTACTTTTAATCCAAATTCTTTTCCTACTCCATTATCTGTATGACTATGTCCTGTCATATATTTAACACATTCATATAAGCCTGCATATCCTAGTGAAAGTGTAGAATATCCTCCGTGTAACAATGGATGTATACTTTCTCCCTTTTTCAATCTTGCCAAAGCTCCATGTTGCCATAATATTGGTGCTACATCACTTGTTGCTTTACTTAATCTTTCATGTCTTATTTTTAAAGCTTTATGACACAATTCTAATCTCTCATCAAACAATTTCCAAAATTTTTCCATATCTTTTCCTGATGATAATGCTGCATCTACTAAATTTATTGTTACAACACCTTGATTAAATCTTCCATAATATTTTGGTTTGTTTGTTTTTGGATCTACATAAGGTGTTAAGAATGATCTACAACCCATACATGGATAACAATGTCCTTCACCATTTTTGTCTACCTTCAATTCTAGCATTTTCTTTTCTGAGATATAATCTGGTACCATTCTTTTTGCTGTACATTTTGCTGCTAATTCTGTTAAATACCAATATTTACTATTTTCATGCATATTGTCTTCTTCTAATACATATATCAATTTTGGAAATGCTGGTGTTATATATACACCCTTCTCATTTTTCATTCCTAAAGTTCTTTGTTTTAAGACTTCTTCTATTATCATTGCTAATTCTTCTTTATATTCTTCTGTTTCACCTAAATATAAACAAACACTTAAGAAAGGAGCTTGTCCATTTGTTGTTGTCATCGAATTTATTTGATATTGGAATGTTTGTACACCATCTTTTACTTCTTTTCGTAAATCTTCTTTTGCATATTTTTCACAATCTTCTTTTGAAAATTTTCTATCTTGATATTTCTTTAAAATTCTTTTATAACTTTCTCTTACAAATGGGGCTAAATGTGTCATTGTTACTGTAACTCCACCATATTGACTAGAGTTTACGGCCGTTATAATTTGAGTTGCTATTGTCATCGCTGTTAAAAATCTATGTGGCTTTTCTATCATTACTCCATTTATGCTTGTTCCATTTTGTAACATATCTTCTAAGTTTATTAAATCACAATTATGTAATGCATTTTGTGCAAAATAATCTGCATCATGAAAATGTATAATTCCTTCGTCATGTGCTTTTACTACATCTTCTGGTAATAAAAATCTTCTTGTTATATCTGTACTTGTTATTCCTGCTAAATAATCTCTTTGTGTTGTTACAACTCTTGCATTTTTATTAGAATTTTCTGTATTCCAATATTCACTTTCTCCATCAATTAATTCTTTTATTGACTGATCTGTTGTATTTGCTTTTCTTACCAATGCTCTTGTATAACGATATGTAATATATTGTTTAGCTAATTGATATTTTCCAATTTCCATTAATTTTTTTTCTATTATATCTTGAATGTCTTCAACTAAAATTCTTGATTTTTTTAAATCTTCTATATATGAAATAATGTTATTTATATCTTCTTCCGTTGCTTTTTCTTTTTTTGATACCTCGTTATTTGCTTTTCCGATTGCTACTCTAATTTTTTCTGGATCATAATCAACTATTGTTCCATCCCTTTTAATAATTTTCATTGTGCTATTTCTCCTTTCCATTCCCCATTGTATTTTATATATATTTAATTTTGATGTCTCTATTATACACTAAAAAAAATCATATTCTGTTGCAAAAGCAACAAATTATGATTATACATTTTTTTATATTTTCTGTCTAGCTTGTTTCTAAGGTTTTTGTTTTTGTTACAAATTTGTTACAACTATATTACAAACGCATTACGTAAATATATTATAAACACCTGTTGTGACAAAACATAATATAATTCCACATAATGTCGGTATTAAAAAAGATATTCCAACCCATTTCCACTTTCCTGTTTCTTTCTTTACTGTTAATAACGTTGTAGCACATGGAAAATGAAAAACTGTAAACAACATAACATTTATAGCAGTTAATATATTCCATCCATTTTGTTTTAATATTTCTCCTACCGCAAAGGTATCTTCTATATTTGTTAACGATTTAGTTTTTAAATAACACATCAATATTATTGGTAATACTATTTCATTTGCTGGTATTCCTAATATAAAAGCTGTTAATATATATCCATCTAACCCCATTAGCCTTGCAAATGGATCAAAAAATGTTGCTATTATCTCTAATACAGACATTCCTTGTATTGTTACATTTGCCATAATCCATATTACCAATCCAGCCGGAGCTGCTACTTTTATTGCCCTTTTCAATATATATATTGTTTTTTCAAATATTGATCTTACTATTATTTTTCCAATTTGTGGTTTTCTATATGGTGGCAATTCTAATACAAATGAAGATGGCATACCTTTTAATATAGTTTTTGACAATATTTTAGATATTACTAGTGTCAATATTATTCCCAATATAATAACCCCTATTACACTTAATGTTGCTATTATACTTGAAAATTTTCCATAAGACCCAGCTATAAATATTGTAGCTATTGATATTAAAAAAGGAAATCTACCATTACAAGGCACTAAATTATTTGTTAATATTGCTATTAATCTTTCTCTTGGCGAATCTATTATTCTGCAACCTGTCACTCCACAAGCATTACAACCAAATCCCATACACATAGTTATCATTTGTTTTCCATTACAACAAGCCTTTTTAAAAAATTTATCCATATTAAAAGCAATTCGAGGTAAATATCCCAAATCTTCTAAAAATGTAAATAATGGGAAAAATATTGCCATAGGTGGTAACATTACAGAAATTATCCACGTTAATGTCTGATAAACTCCTAATATTAACATATTAGCAATCCACTCAGGACAATGCACAAAATTTGCAACTATCACTAATTTTTCTTGTATCCAACCAAAAAACGTAAATAATATTTTTGAAGGATAATTTGCACCTACAATTGTTATCCAAAAAATTATTGCTAAAAACAAAATCATTATTGGTATTCCAAATTTCTTAGATGTTAATATTCTATCTATCTTTCTATCTCTACTACTATAATTTTCACTTTCAAAAGTGCAAACTTTTTTACATATTTCTTCTGCTCTATTCAATATTTTTGAAACTTTTTCTTCTTCTATTTTATTTTCTTCTTTCACCACTCTATCCTTATTTTCATATTCAATTACTTTTGGATTACATTTTATTTCTCCAATTGATACTTTATATATCATATCTTTCAAATTTTCTAGTGTTTTTTTCTTTTTTGCAGTAGTTCCCACAACTGGTATTCCTAAAAGCTCTGATAATTTTTTTATATTGATTTTTATTTTCTTTTTCTTTGCTTCATCTAATAAATTAACACATAATATCACATTTGGTGTCAATTCCATTATTTGAAAGGCTAAATTCAAATTTCTTTCTAAACATGTACTATCTACAACAACAACTGTAACATCTGATTTACCAGAGCATATATAATCTCTTGCTATCTCCTCTTCCTCTGAATGTGACATTAATGAATATGTACCAGGAATATCAACAAATAAAAATTCTTTATCATGTATTATAGCTTCTCCCACCGCATTTGCTACTGTCTTTCCTGGCCAATTCCCCGTATGCTGATGCATTCCTGTTAAACTATTAAAAATTGTTGATTTTCCTACATTTGGATTTCCTGCTAATGCCACTGTATACTTTTCGTTCATCAAAAACCTCCTTCTTTCAGTAGTTTTATTGTCATGTAAACACTGAAAAAATTACTTATGTAATAATATCTTCAATGTTCATTTTATACTACTATATTTTATGAAAAAGGTTTATTTTGGTGTATCTAAAATTTTTTTTCATATTTTATCTTATTAATTTTTAAGTTATAAAACCAGTTTAAAAAGATTAAATCATTTTTTTATTTCTATTAATTTTGTGTCATCTTCTCTTATAGCTATTAGTGTTCCTCTTATATCAAAAGCTTTAGGATCACCAGACGGACTTATTAACACAGGTGTTATTTTTGTTCCTTTTATCATACCCAAATCTAATAATCTTCTTTTTATATCATCTTTACAATTTATTCTTACTATTTTACAAGTTTTGTTAATTTCCATTTCATTTAATTTCATCATATCACTTTCCTTTCATACA
>ERZ773138.3489-NODE-3489-length-9969-cov-3.371091_pt1 | contig 9969 bp, 9 predicted proteins | sample MGYA00511114_ERZ773138 | MGnify/ENA primary metagenome ERZ773138 (study PRJEB29015, sample SAMEA2737805) | human gut metagenome | biome: human gut; feature: human-associated habitat; material: faeces | place: China | collected 2012 ...
GGCTGCCAGAAAGCATGAGGTTGATATGGCACTTGGTAATGTCATTGGCTCCAATATCTTTAATATATTGTTTGTACTTGGTGTGGCAGCCGCCATTCATCCGATGGTATTCCAGATGGAAAATATCATTGATATCATTGTGCTGGTGGTAATGAGCATTATCGTGCTCTGTTTTGCATGGACGAAGCAGAAGCTGGTGCGCTGGGAGGGCTTTACCATGCTTGTCATGTATGCTGCTTATGTGGTGTATATCTGCCTGCGTTAATTGCAACGTAAGAATGAAGAAAGGCAGGGGATACTCATATGGCTTATTTTCCGTTTTTTGTTGAATTGGAAGGAAAGGAATGTCTCGTGGTCGGAGGAGGCGATGTGGCATTTCGCAAGATTCGTGAATTACTTCCCTTTGGTGTGAATATAACTGTGGTTTCCCTGGAAATATGTGAATCAATCTGTAATCTTGCCGGAGAATATCCGGGACAGATGAAATTACTGTACCGTGAATATAAAAAAGCAGATTTGGAGCAGAAGTTTTTTGTGATCGCAGCCACCGATGATGAACAGTGTAACCGGGAAATTTCCGAATACTGCCGGCAGGAGAAAATTTTGGTGAATGTAGTGGATGATAAGGAGAAATGCAGCTTTTATTTTCCGTCACTGGTAAAACAGAAGGATATTGTTGCCGGGTTTTCCAGCGGAGGCAATAGTCCGGCACTGATCAAGGAGCTGCGTCGGGAGCTGCAGGGACAGATTCCGGAGTATTTTGGGGAGTTAAACGAAAGGCTGGGACAGATCCGGCCGCAGGTAAGGGCAGTTTTTGCAACGGAGCAGCAAAGAAAGCAGTATTACGATCAGGTGATACATAAAAGCAGGAAGGAGTCCAGAGCACTTTCCGTACAGGAAATGGAAGAATTAATTCACAAAGGTTTTACACAATCTTGACGTAAATACGATAGTAGATTTTACGTTCTCATTTTATCATTAAGTCATCGTCGAAAGACGGTGGCTTTATATTTTGTGCACTGCCGGATATGAAGCAGAATAAAGCGGCTTTTGGACCGGAAACGATCCGGGGGTGAAGCTTTGAGAGAAAAGAGATCAATAAATATATTATAAAAGAAAAGATGCAGTGCAGAAATGAGGACGAATATGAGAAAGAGTAAATTATTGGCAGTGGCAATGAGTGTAATGTGTGCAGCAGCATTGATGACAGGCTGTGGCAGTAATGGAAATGCAGGCTCCGATGCAGGATCTTCTTCCGGCGGAAGCGCAAGTCAGCCGATCAGTGTCGTATCCCGTGAGGATGGCTCCGGTACAAGAGGTGCTTTCGTAGAGCTTACAGGTGTAGAAGAGAAGGATGCCGATGGCAATAAGGTTGATAACACCACATCCAATGCAATTATTTCTAATAGTACAGAGATTATGATGACAACTGTTTCCGGTGATGAGTATGCAATCGGATATTCCTCTACCGGTTCACTGAATGATACGGTAAAGGCACTGAATGTAGACGGTGTAGAGCCGACAGCAGCCAATATCAAGGATGGAAAGTACAGCCTTTCCCGTCCGTTTAACATTGCCACAAAGGGAACACCCGGAAAGCTGGCTCAGGACTTTATTGACTATATTATGAGCAAGGATGGTCAGAAGGTTGTGGAGGATAACGGATATATCGCATCTGTAGATAATGCAAAGGCATTTAAGACGGCCGGAGAGTCCGGAAAGCTTGTAGTAGCAGGTTCCTCTTCTGTAACACCTGTAATGGAGAAGCTGGCTGAGGCATACAAAAAAGTCAATACAAAGGCGGAGATTGAGATTCAGGAAAGTGATTCTACAACGGGTATGACAGCAGCCGCAGACGGAACATGTGATATCGGAATGGCATCCAGAGAGCTGGAAGACAGCGAGAAGGATAAAGGACTGACCTCTCAGGCAATCGCACTGGATGGAATCGCCGTGATCGTCAATACACAGAATGACCGTACGGATATCTCAACCGATATGGTAAAGAAGATCTTTACCGGTGAGGTGACAGACTGGAATGATGTGACAGAGTAAGGTCGGAACATTGATAAAACTTAATCTGTAATACAGAGCAGCTGGTATGGCAGGAACGGAAAAAAGCAGAAACCGTGGGTTGTACCAGTTGTTTCAATAGAAATAAGGCTGTGTGAAAGGATATGGCAAAATGAAAAAAGTAAAGGTGAGTAATATCAAAGAGAAGGCGATGGAGATTGTCTTTCTGGTCAGTGCATGTATTTCCATTCTGTCGGTTGCCCTGATCTGTGTATTCCTGTTTACAAATGGTGTACCGGGAATCGCCAAGATTGGTTTGAAGGAATTCCTTCTGGGAACCGAATGGAAACCGGGAAGCCAGTTGTTTGGAATCATGTCTACGATCATAGGAAGTATCTATGTTACAGCGGGAGCAATCATCGTGGGAGTGCCGATCGGACTGCTGATGGCAGTCTTTATGGCAAAGTTTTGTCCCAAAAGGCTGTATAAGATATTGAAACCGGGAGTGGAGCTGCTGGCAGGTATTCCGTCTGTTGTATATGGTTTCTTTGGCTTGATGGTACTGGTTCCATTTGTCCGTAACACTTTCCGGCCAATCCTGATGCAGTATGGAATGACAACCACAGGACAGAGTATTCTGACGGCGTCAGTGCTGCTGGGTATGATGATCCTGCCAACCATTATCAATGTATCGGAGTCGGCAATCCGTGCGGTACCGGATTCTTATTATCAGGGAGCACTGGCACTGGGGGCAACCCATGAGCGAAGCGTATTCATGACAGTGGTTCCGGCAGCAAAGTCCGGTATTATGGCAGCAGTGATCCTTGGTGTTGGCCGTGCCATTGGCGAGACTATGGCAGTGATCATGGTAGCAGGTAATCAGCCGAGAGTGCCGGGTTCCATCTTTGACGGAGTTCGTACCATGACTGCCAATATCGTAATTGATATGGGTTATGCCACAGATCTTCACCGGGAAGCGTTGATCGCAACCGGTGTGGTACTCTTTGTCTTTATCCTGATCATCAACCTTTTATTTTCCCTTCTCAAGAAAAGAGAAGCCCATGCATAAAGTTTGCTTTATATAAACACCCAACAACATAATAATCTTGAAACTTTCATAACGAAGATATGCGAAACGGTTATAAACTGCTTCGCATATTTTTTTTGTCTAAAATTAAAATTATGATTTTGCCTTTGAGACCAATGAGGACAGGGGCTGTATTCTGCTGTCTTTTTGCGTTATCGGGGAAAAAATGATACAATAACATTTAATATTGCCAAAAGGAGAAAGTTATGCATCATTTTACCGGATATGAATTATTGTGGCTGTTTTTTATCTATTCCTTTGGGGGATGGGTATTGGAAACAGTGATCGCAACATTAAAGCAGCGGAAATTTGCCAACCGTGGTCTCGTAAACGGACCTTTTTGTGTTATTTATGGATTGACGGTGATATGTATGTCCATCGGTCTGCAGGAGTTGACCGGTTTCTGGCTGTTTGCTTTTGCTGTGATCTATGCTACGATTGCAGAGTGGATCAGCGGTCATTTGATCGAGAAGGCGTTTGGAGAACGCTGGTGGGATTATTCAGGCAGGAGATGGAATCTGGACGGTTACATTTGTCTGACGGCATCTCTGGTCTGGGGAGCTATGGGATATGTGGCAGTCCACTGGGGCAACTACCTGCTTCTGACCCTGATCTCTCTGCTTCCGGGCTTATTGATGAAGATTGTGCTGTTAGCCCTTGCGGGAGTCCTGTTTGTGGATGTTATGGGATCCTTTCTATTGTTGACCGGAAAAAGCCGTTACCCGGAGAGGTGGGAGGCGGCAGAGCAGAGTCTGGACAAGGTAGGTGCCAGACTTAGTGCTTCCATTGCCGGTTTTGTGGAACGGCGTATCCATAAGGCATATCCTAAAGCAAAAAAAGCGGCAAAGACTCCGGAGAGCGTGGGACAGGCTTCACAAGTACGTTTTGCGGTCGGCTGTGGCTTTTATAAGGTGGTCAGCCTGTTTATGATCGGTGCATTTCTGGGAGATATCACTGAGACGATCTTTTGCCGGGTGCGGGCCGGTGTCTGGATGAGCCGCAGCAGTGTGGTCTGGGGACCATTCAGTATTGTCTGGGGGCTGGCGATCGCTCTGGTGTCATGGATGCTTTACCAGTACCGGAATCGTAGCGACCGTTTTCTGTTTCTGGTGGGAACATTTCTGGGAGGTGCTTACGAATATCTCTGCAGCGTGTTTACTGAACTGGTTTTTGGAAAGGTCTTCTGGGACTATAGCAGGATTCCGTTTAATCTGGGAGGCAGGATCAATCTGTTGTACTGCTTTTTCTGGGGTATTGCGGCAGTGGTCTGGTTTAAGGCATTTCTGCCAAAGGTAGAAAAGGCGATTGAGATGATCCCGGTGCAGGCAGGAAAGCTTTTGGTGTGGCTGATGGTGGTATTTATGAGCTGTAATATTGCCGTGTCCTGCATGGCACTGATCCGGTATGATGAGAGAAGCCGGGGAATCAAGGCAGAAGCATCATGGCAGCAATGGTCCGATACCCATTATGACGACGCAAAGCTGATGAAGATCTATCCCAATGCGGTAGAACCAAAGTAAATCAAAGAGAGGAGTTATCACATAAATGAAAAAAGTAATATCCATTCTGACGTGTCTGTGTCTGCTTATGACCACAGGCTGCAGCAGACAGGAAACGATCCGTTTTGGTGCGGCAGGTGTGGGAGGTATGTATTATCCTTTTGCAAACGCCTTTACTGAGCTTGCGTCAAAGGATGAAACGGGAATTAACTGGAAGGTCAAAAGTACCGCAGGGTCTGCAGCAAATCTGCGTCTGCTTTCCGACAATTATATTGAGCTTGGCATTGCCCAGGCGGATCTGATCGAGGATGCCTATTACGGAAAGGGGAGCTTTCATTCCGGAAAATACCGTGGTTACAAAGCGGTGGCAAGTCTTTATCCGGAGGCATGTCAGATCGTCGTCAGGAAAGATTCCGACATTACCTCGTTAGATGATCTGGAGGGAAAAAATGTCAGTGTCGGTGAGGAGGAATCCGGCACAGAGCGGAATGCCACACAGATTCTGGAAATGTGCGGTTTACCGGACAATCTGGTAAATACGAAAAATCTTGATTATACAGATGCAGCAGATCAATTGGCGGAAAAGAAGATTGATGCCTTTTTCTGTACCGCCGGTATTTGCACTACAGTGATAGAAGAATTAACAAAGGAATGTGATATCCGGCTTTTGGAAATTCCGGAAAGCTGTCGTCAGAAGCTGAAAAAGGCATATTCCTTTTATGATGACTATGTAATTCCGGCAGGCACATATTCCGGACAGACGGAGGATATTCAGACCATTAGTGTCCAGTCGGTGCTTCTTGCCAGCAGCACCCTGTCGGAAAAAACAGTGCAGAAGCTGACGGCATCATTGTTTAAGCATATTAAGGATATACAGTATTCTATATCTATTAATTTGCAGTTGACACCACAGGAGGCAGTGAAAGGGATAACAATTCCGTTTCATCCGGGAGCAGAGGCATATTACAAGTTGGAAGGCGTGGAACTGCCCGAAGTGGAATCATAAAGCTGTACACCTGCACCAAAAGCAGGATGGCTGAAAATAAAAAGGCGGAGAAAGACCGCTTTGCAGTTTTGGCGTAAGGCCCGGACTGCGCAGACGTTTGGAAAGGTTTGGTTATTTATATGAAGATTCAGTTAGACATGTATCAGACATTGGCAGCAGCTGTACTTGTTCTGATGCTGGGTGCATATTTAAAAAGTAAGATTCATTTTCTGGAGCAGTTTTGTATTCCGGCTCCTGTGGTAGGAGGTCTCTTATTTGCGATTTTTACATGTATCTGTTATGTGACAGGGATTGCGGAGTTTTCCTTTGATGATATTCTCCGAGAGGTTTGTATGGTATTCTTTTTTACCTCTGTGGGATTTCAGGCAAACCTGAAAGTTCTGAAAAGCGGTGGTAAATCTCTGGTAGTATTTCTGGGGCTTGTGATCCTTCTGATCATATCACAGAATCTGGTAGCCGTAGGAATGTCAAAGGTGCTGGGGCTTAGCCCTCTGATCGGTATGTGTACCGGATCGATCCCGATGGTGGGAGGTCATGGCACGGCAGGAGCCTTTGGTCCTGTTCTGGAGGATTTTAATATTGACGGGGCAACGACAATCTGTACAGCGGCCGCATCGGAAAAATCTTCCATACCGCAACATTCGGTCTGATCTGTGGAAGTCTGATCGGTGGACCACTGGGAAAACGTCTGATTGAAAAGAAAAATCTTCTGGAAACAGCAATTCCGGAGGATGACAGCCTTCTGGTGGAGGAGGAGGAAAAGCATGAGCGTCATACCAATATGTATCCGGCGGCAGTGTTTCAGCTGATCCTTGCCATTGGCCTGGGAACAATCTTTTCGTATTTCCTGACGAAGACAGGAATGACCTTCCCGATTTATATCGGAGCCATGATCGCTGCAGCACTGTTCCGCAATATTGGTGAGTATTCCGGCAAATTTACGATCCATATGGGAGAGATCAATGATCTGGGTGGTATTTCCCTTTCCCTGTTCCTTGGTATTGCGATGATCACCCTCAAGCTATGGCAGCTTGCAGATCTGGCACTTCCATTGTTTATTCTGCTTGCAGTTCAGGTGCTGCTGATCGCCCTGTTTACTTATTTCATCGAGTTTAATATTATGGGCAGGGATTATGATGCGGCTGTACTTGTGGCAGGAACATGCGGTTTTGGTATGGGAGCCACACCAAATGCTATGGCAAACATGCAGGCAATCTGTGAGAAGTACACTACATCTGTGAAAGCCTATCTGCTGATTCCGTTGGTGGGAAGTTTATTTGCGGATTTTATAAACAGTCTCGTCATTACATTTTTTATTAATTTTATATAATGATATAAGGGTCATTGAATGGGGGAATGAGAAAATGTTTGGAAAAAAGAAAAATACGGATGGAAAGAAAAATTATGATCTGACTTATGAAAATCTGGCAATTCCGGAAATTCATACCCACGAGGCAGAGGAGCCGGTGGATCAAGAACAAAAGGAAACGGATCAGAAACCGGAGGTAGTTTATGACAGCGTGGCAATTCCGGAAGTACATATCCGGAAGAAAAAGTGAAAAAAACGGAAAGAATCCGAAACCAAGAGTGTGATAGAATATGTAAATGAAAGACACAAAATATATATTGGATAGTATTGACATATTTTAAATAGAAAAATTGTGCAATATTTCTATAAAATATATTTTTTGTAAATGGTAATATGGTGGAGTAGATGATATAGGACCGTCCAAAGGCCGATAAATACGGCACTTGGACGGTCTTTGTTATTGTAAGTGAAAGAAAATGGTGTCAGAGGAAAGGCGGAAAAAAGAGAAAAAGTGAAAAAAACGGAAAGGTTTTAAGGAAGGGAAAGTGATAGACTAATAGGGTACAGTGTAAAGAGATATACTGGAGGAGAAACTGAATGGATATGCAGTATAGAGGATTAAGAGGAGAAATTTATAATGTTGATACGCAGAAATTAGCGGGTGGAGGCGAAGGCAGTATTCATAATGTTATTGGGAATGATTTGCTTGTTGCCAAGATTTTTCGTCTAGACAAAAGAAATCATGAACGGGAAGAAAAGCTGTGTTATATGGTTCAAAATCCGATGACAAAAGAGCAGCTTAGTTATATTACGTGGCCTCTTGATGTACTTTATGATATGAATGGTTTTGCCGGATATATTATGCAAAAAGTAAACAATATGCAATCGTTAACAGCGCTATATAGCGAGGAAAAGTATGATTTGAGATATCGTTTGCTTGCAGCGTATAACGTTTGTGTAGCGATAGATGCTATTCACGAAGCAGGGCAGATATGCGGAGATTTAAATCCTCAGAATATATTAATTAATTTGGATTCCTCTGACGAGATAAATGCTTTTCATGTTACTTTGGTAGATGTTGATTCTTATCATGTTGTTACACCAACAAAAACGTATCGGTGTGAAGTTGGGCTGCCGGATTATTTAGCACCAGAGATTCAGAATAAAATGGTAAATGGAGTAACATTACGAAATGCATCTTTGCCAACTTATACACAGGAAACAGATTTGTTTGCACTTGCAGTACATATTTTTTGTTTATTGATGAATGGATGCCATCCGTTTGCGTGTGCTAAAAGGGTTAATGGAAATTTATATGATACTATGGGGCAAATGAGGGAAAACAGCAATAGAAATTCGGTGGTGGCACCGCAACCAATTGACAATATTAAAGTGGGGTATTTTCCTTTCTTTCATCACAAAGACAATATAACTGTTCCGGTGTATGCTCCACTTTTTGATGATTTGCCGGAGGATATAAGATTATTATTTATCAAAACATTTGTTGAAGGATATAAGAAACCGGAACAAAGAGCTACGACAGATGAATGGATACAAGTTTTAAAATCGTATGTTTTACAGACAAGATCTGATTATAGTTTGTTAAGTTGTGGAAAAGGTCATTATTATTTTAAAGTCGGGCGAGATTGTCCTTTTTGCAATATTGATCAAAAAATAAGGATTATGTTAAGTTCTCAGAATGCTCCGATCATAAATGATAAAATAGAGGAATTTCATTCGACGGAACATTCTGATGTATCTACACTGCGAGAGAATAATCGTGTGAATGTTGTAACCGATGAATCTCCAATGTTTTACAATTCAGGACAAAATATCGATACGGGTAAAAATCGAAAAAATATACTGGATCAGTATTCATTAATTGCAATTATTATTGGAGCGACAGTTATTATTTTAATATTAGTTATAAAATTTAATATGAATTCTGAGTCATATCCGAATGATTTAAAGCAAACTACGGCTCCAATTGAGACCAATGAGCCGGCATATAGTGAAGATAATAATACGCAGGATTCAGACATAAAAAGTGATATGGAATCGGAAAATAATGAAAACGATATACAATCGGATATTAACCTAAAAGAAAATAAAAAGAAAAAATCTGCTAAGAAAGAGAAAAATACAGACTATATTATACCGGAAAGCAGTAGTAGAAAATTAACCAAGAAAGATGTGAAAGGAAAATCTGCCCGGCAGTTGCGGATTGCCCGAAATGAAATATATGCACGTCATGGAAGATTGTTTGTTGATCAGGAGTTGCAGGATTATTTTGACTCGAAGGATTGGTATTTGGGGTATATTGAACCAGAAGATTTTGTGGAAACAGAGGAATTGAGCAAATTAGAACGGAGAAACGCACTTTTTATCAGGAAATTTGAATAGACAAAGGAGGCAGTCATGGATTATAAGAACGCAACAATTGAAGAATTGGAAAGTTTAGTAAATCAAAAAGATGGAGAAGCAATTTGCGAATTAGGGGAGAGGTGTTTGTATGGAAGGGGTGGAATTGCTATTAATCCGTCCAAAGCATATAAGATGTTTCATAAAGGTGAGAACATGCAAATGCCACGGGCATATGCTGGATTAGGAGAAATGTATAGAAAAGGAATATTTTTTGCGCAAAATGAGACAATGGCAAGGGAGTATTATGCCAAAGCCGGGATGGAGTATCCGAAAACAGAAGCCCCAGTACATTTTGAGCCGAACAATAGACACGATCCAGTACAGCCGTCTTATATAAATGAAATTTCTGATAGGGAGATTAAAAGAAAACTTGATCAGGCGGAACAACAGCGTAGTGCGATGAACTATAGTGAAGCAAAAATACAGTGTGAACAGGTTTTGAAGACGATACAGGATATAAGGGCAGGGCATTTAAGCTATGTTGGTCAGAGTGATCTGGATGATTTTGAAATTGAAGCAGATTGGATTCTGGCATACACAGCGTTTAATCAAAAGGAATATAGTCGCCTGGAACATCATCTGGCACAAAATGAACTAATGTACCTGTTTCATCAGTTTGACCTACTACTTT
>ERZ773138.3497-NODE-3497-length-9932-cov-14.929635_pt1 | contig 9932 bp, 9 predicted proteins | sample MGYA00511114_ERZ773138 | MGnify/ENA primary metagenome ERZ773138 (study PRJEB29015, sample SAMEA2737805) | human gut metagenome | biome: human gut; feature: human-associated habitat; material: faeces | place: China | collected 2012 ...
ATCATCATCTTTAGATATTAGTGAGATATACACTAAATTTTATCAAGAAAAAGGTACAAATTATAATTTTTCAGGAGAAAAACATTCTTATTGGGAACTTACTTATGTTGATAAAGGTGAATTATTAACTACAATTGATGGAGTGTCTTATCATCTAAAGCAAGGTGATTTAATATTTTATGCTCCAATGCAATTTCATACTCAATCAACATTTGAAAAAATTAGTAGCTCTTATTTAACCATAAATTTTAAAATGAATTTTAATCATGCTGATTTACTTTGTAATAAAATTTTTTCTCTTAAAAGAGATTCTTATTTTATAGTAACAAAACTTATAGAAGAACTTTCTAATGACAATTTATACAGTAATGATTTATCTCTTTGCTATTTAAAACAACTTATTATACAAATGCTTAGACTTAATAATTCACACTTCCATTCTAAGCCTACTACTCATATGCAACAAACTTATGAAAATGAGTTATTGAATGATATACTTTTATACATTGATAATAATATTTACGAAAAAATTTCCGTAAGTACATTGTGTGAACATTTTTGTATAAGTACTTCTATGCTACATTCCTTATTTAGAAAAAATATGAACAATACCGCAAAAAATTATATAAATGAGCTTAAATTAAGTAAAAGTAAAGAACTTATAAGAAACTCTACCCATACACTTAGTGAAATATCTGAAATGCTTGGCTTTTCTTCTATTCATTATTTTTCAAAAAAATTTAAATCATATTTTAATATTCTATATTTGATTTTGATACTTCTATTGCTGGCCTAACACCATAATCTATAGCTTTAGAAACAATTCCATCTCCAACATATTGGTGATAGCTATCAACATGCCAAGCATATTTAGAATAACCATAAAGAGGATTTTCTATCCAATATCCATAGTTTCCTATACTAGAATTTGAATACGTCGTATTTTCCATTAAATAATTACAATTATTTAACTCTCCCGATACATAACGACCTGCGGATATATTACAGGCACTATTTATTTCTTGAATAGTTAATAATCTTGATGCTTTTCCATGATAGCTAAAACTATCTGGTAATATTACTCCTTCAGTTGTATTTGTACCTTTTTCATTCAAAATTGCTCTAGAAGTATTTTTTAAACTGACATTTTCCCATTCATTTGTACTTGGTAGTTGTTCTATTGCTGTTACAGGACCATGATGGTTTTCTCCACTTGCATCATATGCATATTTTGTATTATTACTTGGTTTACCATCACTTATATTATTATAATATATTAATACTGCTGTACTATCATCTAAATCTGTTACATAATAAAATCTTTCTGTATCTGGATTATATTCTCTATTACCATTTACATCACAATCAAATGCATCTCCTGATTTTAATGTTTTTTGTGTAACAATCCTATTTCCAAAAGTATGTGTCCCATCTGTATGAAGTGTTTTTTCTTCGGCCCTTTTACATATTACTTTTTTATTTTCTTCTTTTATTTCAACACCATTAAAGACAAGTGTATCATCAGAGAATTTTCCATTACAATATTTTATTGTTCCAGTTATATTTTCTTTATTCTTTAATTGTAATTCTTTTGCGTTACCACTTGTTTGATCATCAAAGTTAAATGTATAACATCCATCATCACCACTTGTAAAATTTGTTTCCATCATGCTTTCTGATGTTACTTGTGTTTTTATCGCGTCTTTTACTAGTTTAATACTACTTTCTGCTGAACTCTTTCTAGAATTTTCTATTACATTTAATATTTTTGGTACTGCAATTACCATTAGTATTGCAAGTATTACTATTACCGCTAATAACTCTATTAATGTAAATCCTTTTTCTTTTTTCATATATTTTCTCCTACTACTTATTATGGTGCAAAAAAAACTAGCCTTATTCTATGTTTAAGTTTATCATCTTCTATTTTTTCTTTCAAGTGCTTTTCTTAAATTTATTACTTACTTTACAAAAAAAAGAACTAATTATAGTTCTACATTATGGTATACTTCTTGAACATCTTCTACATCATCAAGCATTGATAAAAGTTTATTAAACATTTCAAGTTCTTCACCTTCTAATTTTACTTTATCAAGTGGAAGCATACTTATTTCATCAATTTCAAATTCTATATCATTTTTTGCTTTTCTTAAAGCTTCTTTTATTTTATGTAAATCTTTTGGATCACCATAAATAATAGTTAAATCATTATCTATTTCAATATCTTTAATATCTACATCATCCATTAAACAAGCATCTAATGCTTCTTCTTCACTCATACCTTTAAATCCAACTACTGACAAATTTTCATAAAAATGTGATACTGAATTTTCTACACCTAATTTACTTTTACATTTAGTAAATGCCGCTCTTACAAGACCTACAGTTCTATTTACATTATCTGTTAGACAATCAACTATTAAAGTAGATGCTCCTGGACCAAATCCTTCATATCTACAAGATGTATAACTTTCATCAGCACCATTATTAACTTTATCAATTGCTCTATTAATTATATCTGCTGGTACTTGACTCTTTTTAGCTTTTTCTACTAATCTTTTTAAACTTGCATTTGCATCAACACTTGTTCCACCTTGTTTAGCTGCTAAATAAATTTCTTTTGCGAAATTTGAATATAATTTTGCTTTAGCTGCTCCCGTTTTTTGAATTGATGCCTTTCTAACTTCATATGCTCTTCCCATATTAACACTCCTTTTTTCACTTATTATATTTTACTATATGAACATTAAAATTACAACCATAAATATTTTTTAAAAAGAAAAAAGTGTTATTTTTCACTTTCTCCCAAATCCAATAATGATGTTTCTCCTTTACTGTCTACTAAATAAAATTCATTATCACTCATTAATACCAAGCTTTCTTTGTTATCCTTTTTGTAAATACCCATAGAGTTAATAGTTTTATCAAAATTAACTGGCAATATTGAATTACTTAATTTATTTAATGCATCTTTTGAATCACTATTCATTTCCTTTTTTAATTTTTTCTTATTTGCATTTATTATATAAGCTTTAGTATTTTCATTTTCATCTATCATTAAAATACCAATAGTTATATTATCTCCATCTTCTTTACTTCCAATTACTTTTATTGTAGCATAGTTTTCTGTGTTAAGTTTTACTATATTTTCATCTATATTTGAACTAGCAATTACTCCACCATTTGTATCCTGTAAAAATAAAATATATTTATCATCATCTAAATATAAATATTTTAATGTTTCACCAAAATATATTTTTTGATCAATATTTTCTATTACTTCATTTTCAGTTTTATTATCATTTTTTTTATCATCACTTTTTGAATCTTTGCTAAACATAGATACAATAATTAAAACCATTAATAGAGCAATTACAACTATTAATGATATTACAACACCCTTTTTCTTCATTATTCATTACCTCTTTCTTTTTCTATTTTTTTATTTATAAAATCTTTAGCACTTTCTAAAGATTTTAATTCCAAATCAAAATCTATCTTTTTATTTATTTCTTTTAGTCCCTTATTTTTTAATGCTAAATTAATTAAATATTCAGTAAGCCATGGATTTTTTACAAGTACTGGACCAAGTGCATTTGTAAATAATAAATTTTTATTTCTAGCGCCTTCATTCTTTCCATTATTACCATAACCATATATTATTTTTCCAAACTCTTTTGCTTTGTTTAAAGTAATATCTATCATTTGTATTTGTGATGACATTATTTCCATTTTTTCAAATTTATAATATAAATCATCACCAAGTACCATACTTCTTTCTTTTACATCCATATCAAGAAGATTTAATCCATTAAAGGAACTACCATCTAATCTATCTATATTATGCGCAAATAAAGCTCCTGTTGTACCTGTTACAAATATTATTTTATTATTTTTTATATATTCTTTTATTTTATCTATATCATTTTCTAATCTTTCTTTTACCTTTTCAATATGTTTTAATTCACCAGCATTAAAAAGTAAAATATCATAATTTTCATAATTTATATTTGAATCTATATCATCTATCCTATCAATATTAAGTTTAACACCCATTTTTTTACTTACAAGTTCAAATGCTTTTGCATTACCTCTTTCACCGTGTAAATTAAGTATATCAGGATACATCCACGCTACATTTACTATATTACTCATTGTTATCACCTTTTTTAAAGAATTCTTTTATTTTTTTATATGGTTTCATACCTGTTATTATATAGATATTATCTGTTTTTAATTTATCTAAATCCTCAAATATTAAATCAAAGTCATCTTCTACATCATATACTTTAATTTTATTTTCTTTTGCTCCTGCATATATCATTCTATTTGCTGTATCATATGCAACTGTCTTTGAAAAACATACATATTCTTCTACTAAATCACTAACACATTTCTTAAAGTCACAATCAAAGAAATAAAATGTATTTGTATATGCTGGTGGGAAATCTTTTATCTCATATAATCCCATAAATATTGCTTTTTTAGTATTATCTCTAGCAATTGTATCAAGTGCATTTTGCATTGTTTCTGGATTTTCTTGTTTTATTCTTAGGTAATGAATAGTCTTACCCTTATAATGATAAACTTCTCTTCTATCTGCTGGGTTTTTAAATGTTTCAAAACCTTTTTGAATATCTTCATAACCTATATTATATTTTTTACATATTGCAATTGCTAGTGCATAGTTATATACATAAAATGGATTCATATATGTTACTTTATAAGTATTTCCTGCACATCTAAATGTATGATTTTCAAAATCTATTTCTCTTACTGTAGTATTTGCTTTTTTAACACTTTTATAATCACAATTAGTACAATGAAATTTACCTATATTTTCTATATTATAATATTCATAATTAATTTTATGACTGCATTTAGGACATGCTAGTGTAACAGTATAAAAGTCATCTTTTGTAAATGTCTTTGAATTTTTTTCCATACTATAATATACAACTTTACCTACATAGTCTTCTAATGATCTACTTCTTGGTTCTTCATTATTAACAAATAATGTAACATCTTTATTTACCGCACCTTTAAACATTTGATAAATAAAATCTGGATCACCATTTCTTTGTACTTGGTCTTTTTGTAAATTTGTTATACATAAGTTTTTAGCAGGTAATACTTTAAATATATTTCTTAGACTTCTTTCATCTATTTCTAGTATTAAAAATTCTTTATTAAATTTACCAAAAAGGCTAGAATTTTTAATAAGTGTTGTTGCAACACCACTCATCATATTTGCGCCTTCTGTATTAGTCGCAACCTTTTTACCTGCCATTTTAACTGTATGACTAACAAGATTAGTTGTTGTTGATTTACCATTTGTTCCTGTTATAAATATAACTTTATCATAATCAATATTTCTAAAATATTTAACAAAATTCTTTTGTAATTTAACTGCTACTTTACCAGAAATCATTGTTCCTGATTTATGAAATATTTTACATAAAACATTACCAAATTTTCCTATCCAAAGTACTAAAATAAAATATAATCTTTTCATAAATAACCACCCTTTACTTATAAACCCTTTTTACATTCTCATTTATATATACTGGTCTATAATAGAAATATATATCATCTTCTTCTTTATAATCTAAACCTGTAATATCTATAACTACATCATGCATTCCTATCTGACCAATTACATTTATAATTTTTCCATCTACATTAAGAGTCATATTATCACCTTTTATTAATGACTTTAATGATAATAAAGCATTTTTTAATCTGCTTTTAAACTTAAATCTTTGAGTAATAAGTTCAAGCCCTACACCATCATAATAACCAGTTTCTAATATTCCTATCTTCATATCTTTTTTTGAAGTATAAGAATTAGCATATCCAACATAATCACCTTTTTTAATATTTCTTACCTTTGTTAATTTTGTATGAAATAATCCAATCTTTTTTAAATCTGTTTTTATTCCTGTAGCACATCCAGAAAATGCTGATCCTACTCTTGCTGCATTTAAATGTTTATCTTTATATTTAAAGAATCCAGATGAATTACATATATGTTTATATTTGAATGTAATTTTTTCTTTTTCTATCTTTTCAATTACATTAATAAATCTTTCATATTGAATATTACTAAATGAATTATCACTTGCAAGTGAATTTGAAAAATGTGAATAAATTCCTTCAAATATTATATTTTCATTTTCTTTTATCATATTTATTATTTCTTTATAATTTTTATAATCAAATCCATATCTAGATAATCCTGTATCTATTTTTATATGTGCATATACTTTTTTGTTTAACTTTTTAGATATTTCATTTACTAGTCCTGCACCTTTTACTGAATCTATAGTTAATGTAATATCATTTTTTATAAGATTACTTAATATTTCTTCATTAATATATGGAGTAAGTAATAATATTTTTTCTTTTATATTTTTTCTTAAATTAATGGCTTCAGTAGATGACGCTACCGCAAAATTATTTATACCATTATCTATAAGTACTTTAGTAAATTCATTTACTCCAAGACCATATGCATTACCTTTTACTACTGCAAAAATAGTATAATTTTCTTCTTTCTCATAATTTTTTATTATATTTATATTATGCACTAAATCATCTTTATTTATTATAAGTTCGTTCATGTAAACCTCCTATTTATAAAACTTTAATTTAACAAGTAAATTATATATTTTTTCTCCCTTAGGAAGCATTAATATTTCATCTTTACTAAGTATTTTAAGTGCGAATACTGAAATTAAATAAACTACCGCACCAGTCATAATATTAATAATTGTAAGAATACTGCTTCTTATAACTCCACTAAATAAATGATTTACAAAAAATATTACTACACCCATTATTAAACCTGCAAGTAATGGTTTTACAATATGTTTCATAGGTTCAAATTTAACTTTAATATTTCTTTTCATTGTTATATATACAATCATAAATACTACAAATTGACATATAAATGAGCTTATTACCGCACCATATATATTTATATTTGGATTAGTTATTAAAACTAAGTTAAGTCCTATCTTAATTACACATCCTATTAAAAGTGCAAGTGCTGGTGTATACATTTTTCCAAGTCCAAATAATGAACCTTGTATTGTATGATTTATACCAACAAATACCATAGTTACAGCTGCTATTTGAAGGATATGCGCACCATCTGATGCATTTGGATAAAGCATTTTTAGTATTGGATCTGCAAGTACTATAAATCCAATCGCACATGGTATTAAAATAAGTAATGATGAACTTATTGAAAATGATATTTTTTTAGATGCAGACTCAAAATCTTTTTTAGATATAGCTGCTGTTATTTCTGGTATTAATGCTGAATAAAATGATAAGTTTACAGCAAGTGGAAGATTTACAAGTGTATCAACTTTAGATAAGATACCTGTTAATCTCATTGCTTCTTTTTCTAAAAGTATTTTACTTTTTAGTATTCCAGAATATGCAATCTGTATACAATTACTAACCGTTACAGTATCAATAAAACTTGTAACAACACTTATTACAGAACCTACTGTTAAAGGAATAGCAGTTGCAATTATCATTTTAACCATTTTTTTATTTTCTTCTTTTGTTGTTATAACTACATCATCTGACTCTTCTCTCCACTCTTTAATATTCTTTTTATAGAATACAATTAAGTATGAGAATGAAATTAGTATTGCAAGTGTTGTTGATAAATTACCACCTGCAGCCATTATATATGGTTCTTTTCCTATTAATGCATAAACAAATGTTATTGTAAGAACACAGTTAAAGAATTGTTCTAATGCTTGTGAAACACTTGATGCCTTCATTGTTCCAAGTCCTGCAAAATAACCTCTTATAACTGCTGATACACATACAAAGAATATTGCTGGAGATAAAACTTTTAATACATAAGATACATCTGGAACATTTAATATTTTTGATGATACAAAATTTGCAGATAAAAGTAAAAGTAATGATGCTATAAAACCAATTATTCCAAATACCACCATAGATACTTTAAATACTCTATGTGCTTCATTATATTTACCTTTAGCAACTTTATTAGATACTAGTTTTGATACAGCACCTGGAATACCTTGAGATGATATTATTAAAAGTACTGCATATACCTGATATCCTGCAGAGTAATAACCATTACCTACATCACCAAATCCTTTTACATTTGTAATCGCAAGTCTATATACAAGACCTAATAATTTTATTAAAACTTGCGAAAACATTAACATTAATACATTTTTCGCAAATGTGTTTTTCTTCTTCTTCTCTTTCAACTTGATACCTACTTTCTTTAATAATTATATAACAATATCTTAAATCAAACAAGTATAAATAACCTATATTTACTTTGAATATAATTAAATATGAAAGAAAATACTAATAAAAAAGAAGAAGTTTTTCTTCTTGACCTACAATTAATATCATCTTCTATTTTTATAATCGCATCAATTGTGTCCCTTTTAATCACATATAATGAAAAATTAACTGTAACAAATAGAAAGAAATTATTTACAAACAAAGAAGCTTTAAATATTTCTTTTTATAATAGAATTGTAATACTAGTTGTAGTTGTTACTAGTTTATATGTTGGTTATAAAAATTATATAAATGAAAAAAATAATACAGTTGCAAAATATAAAAGTTCACTTCTTTTAAGCACAAATGTATTAACTCTTATAAGCGCAATAGTTATACTTTTTGTTTCATATTTAAATAAAAATGAACAAAGTCTAACAGTATCTGATATAGAAAATCCTCTTATTTAATTTTGACATAAAAAAAATTATATGTTACAATGAATACAAGCAAGAAATCTTGCATAAAATAAAAAAGGGAACATTCAGTTTTCCAATGTTGAATGTCTACCCATTAGTTGAGTAAGACATTTAATTTCTTATGAAATTAAGTGTCATTTTTTTATTACAATAATCATAATGATTAAGAGTAGTAAAATGATAGAAATATATCTAAGGACTTTTATTTGAAAAGTTCTTTTTTTCATTTTTATCAAACCTCCTCTCTTAAAAGATTAGAGGTAGACACTCAAACAACTAAATGTTCCAAGTATATTATTTTCTAGTTAACAGTATAAAACAAGCAAATTAAATTAAAAAAGAAGTAATTTTTTTACTTCTCACTTACTACGTTAGTACCATTTACATTATTATAATTTTCTGCACTTTTATTTATTAATAAATTAACAACTAGAAATGTTAAAACCATAAATAATAAAATTAATAATGTATCTAAAATAAATTTTTTTAAACTAAATTTTTTATTTTTCTTTTGTAATTTCTTTTTATTATCATTTACTATATTAATTATTTTTTCATCAAATAATACTCCACAATGTGGACATATAGCAGCATCTTTTGATATTAAACCTGAACATTCAGGGCATGATACTGTATCAAAATTTACATCTGCTTTTTTCTTTTTTTCTATATATACTTCTATATGTTGATCTGTTTCTTCTAAAGTACCTATTATTTTATTATCAGAAAAAACTGGATTAACTATTTTTAACATAAAAATATTTTTATCAGCATTTTTTACATTTTTAATTGTCTTTATTTCTTTAACATTATTATCAGGCTTAAATAACTTAATTACTTTCTTAACAAATACAATTAATAAACCAATAAATAATGATATTAATCCTATAATTAAATACATCTTTAAAGTATTTTGTATACTTTCAGTAACAAATGTATTTTTTAATTTTATTTTTACTGCAGTTACAAAATATAAAACAAAAGAACTAATTGATACCGCAAATGGTAACCATAATAAATAATTTAATATTTTTTTCATATAAATCCCCTTCTTTTGGCTTAGTATTCTATCAGAAAAATTTAAATCCGTCAAATTTTTTAAAGAAAAATGTTGTTTAAAAAGTTAAATGCAACTTTTTAACTTGAATTAATAAAACTTGCATT